>OFMJ01000005.1_pt1 | contig 223620 bp, 184 predicted proteins | sample 1541801 | NCBI WGS metagenome assembly OFMJ01 (sample SAMN04209234, study PRJEB22552) | human gut metagenome | biome: gut; material: feces | host: Homo sapiens | place: USA: Oklahoma
GGGGCGAGGCCTACAGGTGCGCCTGTAGCTCGGCCATGAGCTTGGCCTTGGGCATGGCGCCCACGGTGCGGGCGATTTCCTGACCGCCCTTGAGCAGAACCAGGGTGGGGATGGACATGACGCCGTACTTCATGGCGATGTCCTGGTTCTCGTCCACGTTGCACTTGGCGACCTTGATCTGTCCGGCAAGATCGTCGGCGATCTCGTCGACGATGGGGGAGAGCGTACGGCAGGGGCCGCACCACGGTGCCCAGAAGTCGACCAGGACGGGGGCGTCCTCGTTCAGCAGATCGTTAAAATTGGCCTTGGTGACCTCGGTGATGTTTGCCATGGTTCCTCCTATTGGCGTGCCCGCGACGCTACGGCGCGCGGTGGTTTATCTCATCGACAAGCGTTATACCCAAGTTGCGCCAATGCTTGCAACGGTTTATGTGACAAGGTTACCGACATTGCGAGACACCGTCCGCGCGGTAGAATGGTGCGGCATAAGAGAAAGAGGGAATCCCATGAACATCTCTACCGCTGATCGCAAATCCGCCCTGCATAATCAAGCGAACCAGGAGCTTGAGTCTCTGGTGTCGCGCGGCCTGCGCGCCGTGGGCAACGGGTTTTCGCCCGTTTTGCTGGTAAAGGGCGATCTTAACGCGGCGGAGATCGCGGGCGGCGAGCTCTTGGCGGGCGCGGACGGCAACGCGTTGCGCTCCGCCCTTTCCGCGGTGGGGTTTGCGCCCGAGGATTTCTGCGGTATGGCCGCCGTGTATGGTGAGGGCGCAGACGCGTCTGCCGGCGCCTTGGGCAGCCCGCTTTCGGTTGAGTTTTTCCGCGAGGCCGTAGAGGCGTTCGATCCGGAGGCCGTGATTTTGCTGGACGATGCCGCGACGGCGCTTATGCGCGAGGCGTACGCGGACGCCCTTGCCGCTATCGAGGACTTTAACACGGCGATGCTTATGCCGGGTCTGGTGGCCCCCGTGCTGGGTCGCCGCGTGCTGGCGCTCGACGGATTCGAGGCGGCGCTTGCGGATCGCGCGGCCAAGCAGCGCATGTGGGCGTATCTCAAGCAGATTCGTCCCGCCGCCGCTCCGTACTAGAGATTCGCTCCCGGCCGCCTCGCGGCAAGTTTGCGCTATGTTCTGGGCGAGACCGTCCGCGCCGCGGGTCGGTGGCTCCCCATGTGTATGAAACGTTAACAGTCTTTACACCTGTCTTGTCAGGTGTATGGTCTGGTGCCATACTTTCCCCAACGATTGAGAGCGCGTCCGCACGGGCGCGTCAAACAGGGGGAGACACTAATGAATCGACAATTGAATGGCGATCTCGCTAAGGACGCCGATGCACAGAATCTGCTTGAGCGCATCGCCCGGCTTAAGCAGGATCGCAACGCCGTGATCCTGGCGCACTATTACGTGGCGCCGGAGGTCCAGGCAGCGGCAGATTACGTGGGCGACTCGTTTTACCTGGCCAAGCTCGCCGTCAGCCTGCCGCAGCAGACCATTGTGCTGTGCGGCGTGGAGTTTATGGGCGAGAGCGCCAAGCTGCTCAATCCGTCCAAGACCGTGCTGCTGCCCGAGCCCGCGGCGGACTGTCCCATGGCTCACATGGTCAAGCGCGAAACGGTCGAGGCCGCGCGCGAGCGATACGGCGACGACCTCGCGGTCGCCTGCTACGTCAACTCAACGGTAGAAGTCAAATCTTGGAGCGACGTCTGCGTGACCTCGTCCAACGCCGTCAAGATTGTCTCCGAGCTGCCGCAGCATCACGTGTTGTTTATTCCCGACCGTAACCTGGGCCGCTATGTGGCCGAGCAGGTTCCGGACAAGCACATCATCCTCAACCAGGGCTGCTGCCCTCGCCATGAAGAGGTGTCTTTGGACGAGCTTCGAGAGCTCAAGGCCCAGCATCCCGCCGCGCGAGTGCTGGCGCATCCCGAATGCACCGAGCAGGTCCTGGCGGAGGCCGACTACATAGGCGCGACCTCCGGCATCATCGCGGCCGCGGAGGCGAGCGACGCGGACGAGTTCATCGTGGTCACGGTTCGCGGCGTCCTCTATGAGCTGCAGCGACGCTGTCCCTCCAAGCGCTTCTATTTCACTCACACGCCTCCCACCTGCCGCGATATGGACATGGTCACCCTGGAAAAGGTGGCGGCGTGCCTGGAGACGGGTTTGGGCGAGGTCGCGGTCGACCCCGCCGCAGCGCCCCAGGCAAAGCTGACGCTCGACCGCATGCTTGAGTACGCGGCCCGCTAGAAAGGGGAGCAGATGGACTGTGATGTTGTCATTGTGGGCTGCGGCGTGGCCGGCCTGTATGCCGCGCTGAACCTGCCCGCCACCTCGCGCGTGGTCATGCTTTCAAAGGGAGAGCTGGACGAGTGCGACTCCATGCTTGCCCAGGGCGGCATCTGCGTGCTGCCGGAGGGCGACGACTACGATTCTTTTTTTGAGGACACCATGCGCGCGGGGCATTTCGAGAACCGCCGCGAGAGCGTGGACATTATGATTCGCTCCAGCCGTTCGGTCATCAACGACCTGGTGGCGCTGGGCGTGGAGTTCAATCGCGAGGCGGATGGTTCGCTGGCGTTTACCCGCGAGGGCGCGCATGCCCGTCCGCGCATCGCCTTTTACAGGGACGTTACGGGCAAGGCGATTACGTCCAAGCTGCTGGAGCGCGTGCAGCAACTGCCCAACGTGGAGATTCTGAACCACACGGCCATGATCGATCTGCTGGTTGAGGAGGGAGAGTGCCGCGGCGTTGTGGCCTGCCCGGTGACGGAGGAGCAGTCCGTCCGGACCATCGACGAGCTTATGCCAGAGGACGCGGCCGGCGACCCCGCGGCCGGTAACCCCGCGGCCGGCGCCCGCCCCGCCCCCGCCTTTGAGATCCATGCGGGCGCCACGCTGCTGGCGACGGGCGGCATTGGCGGCGTCTACCGGCATTCCACCAACTTTCCCCAGCTCACGGGCGACGCGGTGTATCTGGCGACCAAGTATGGCCTTGAGACGGAGCATTTGGACTACGTGCAGATTCACCCCACCGGCCTGTATTCGCAGCGACCGGGGCGCACGTTTCTTATCTCTGAGAGCTGCCGCGGCGAGGGCGCGGTGCTGCTCAACCAGGCCGGCGAGCGCTTTGTCGACGAGCTCCAGCCACGCGACGTGGTGGCCGCTGCCATTCGCGAGCAGATGCGCGCAGACGGCTCGGAGCACGAGTGGCTGAGCTTCGCCCCCGTGGACCCTGCGGTGGTGCGCGAGCACTTTGTGAACATTCGCCAGCGCTGCTTGGAAGAGGGCCGCGATATTTTGGACGAGTCCATCCCCGTGGTGCCCACGCAGCATTACTTTATGGGCGGCGTGCGGGTGGACCGCGATTCCGCAACTTCTATGCCCCGCCTGTACGCCGCGGGCGAGACCAGCTGCAACGGCGTCCATGGGCGCAATCGCCTTGCAAGCAACAGCCTGCTGGAGGCTCTGGTGTTCGCGCGCCGCGCGGCGTACAACATCGCCACGGGCCGCTCGCTTGAAGTCGAGGCTGCGGGGGAGCCCGCGCTGGACGGGGCTCACCGCGCAACCGGCTTCGACGCATCGATCGACCGCCTGTGCGCGGCGCCCGCGATTTCCGTGCCCAGCGCTTCTGAGCCCGTGAGTCCGGCGCGTGGCGAATCCTCGTCCAAATAATCCAAGGCCCACTAGGAGGACCCATGAACCCCATCACCATGAACCTTGTGGCGGACGAGTACATTCGCCGCGCCCTGCAAGAGGACATTACCAGCGAGGACATCAGCACCATGTCCGTGTGCCCCGCCCGTCGCGAGGCGCAAGTGCAGCTGATTGCCAAGGCGGACGGCGTCATTGCCGGACTGGGCGTATTTGAGCGCGCGTTTACGCTGCTCGACCCCTCGACGCGCGTGGATGCCCGCGTGCAAGACGGCGAGCGCGTCGAGAACGGCCAGCTGCTCGCCATGGTCTATGGTGACGCGCGCGTGCTGCTGTCCGGCGAGCGCGTGGCGCTGAACTACCTGCAGCGCATGAGCGGCATCGCCACCTACACGCGTCGCATGGCGGACGCGCTGGCGGGCACCAAGACCGTGCTGGCAGACACGCGCAAGACCACGCCCGGCATGCGCATCTTCGAGAAGGAGGCCGTGCGCTTGGGCGGCGGCGCCAACCATCGCTACAACCTTTCGAGCGCGGTCATGCTCAAGGACAACCACATCGACGCGGCGGGCGGCATTGCGCAGGCGGTCGCGGCGGCGCGCGCCCACGCGTCGTTTACGTGCACAATCGAGGTGGAGTGCGAGACGCTCGACATGGTGCGCGAGGCCGTGGACGCCGGCGCGGACATCATCATGCTGGACAACATGGACCACGACCACATGGCCCGGGCGATCGCGCTTATCGACGGGCGCGCCGTGGTGGAGGCGTCCGGCAACGTGGACCTGGACAGCATCCGCGAGCTGGCGGACCTGGGCGTCGACGTGATCTCTTCCGGCGCGCTTACGCATTCGGCCGGCATTTTGGATTTGTCGCTCAAGCACCTGCGCATGATCGGGGACGAGGGCGTGGCGGCGGGCGCTGCCGATACCGCGCTGCGCGCGGGTGAGGACAAGTGATGACGGGTCGCGAACGCAGGCTCGAGCTTATGGGCGAGCTGCAGCGTGCCGCCTCGCCCGTCTCCGGCAGCGCGCTGGCGCGGGCCCTGGGCGTGAGCCGGCAGGTCATCGTCCAAGACATCGCCTTGCTGCGCGCCAACGGCCATGACGTGGTCGCCACGGCGCGCGGCTACGTTCTGCGCGAGGGCGCGGTCGCCGAGCTGCCCACGCGCCTGGTGAAGGTGCATCACACGGTGGACGATGTGGAGGACGAGCTCAATACCATTGTCGACTTGGGCGGCGCGGTCACCAACGTGATGGTCAACCACCGCGTTTACGGCAAGATCACCGCGGATCTGGACGTGCGCAACCGGCGCGACGTCGCCCGCTATATCAAGGGCATCGAGACGGGCAAGAGCTTTCCTCTTATGACCGTTACCAGCGGCTATCATTTCCATCGCATCGTGGCGGATTCTGAAGAGGAGTTGGACGAGATAGAGGCGGCGCTGGCAGAGAAGGGCTACCTGGCAGAGGTCATGCCCTATGAGGATGATTTGGCGTAGCGGCGCGGCGTCGAGCTGTCGCGGCGGGGCCTCATGCGATGGCGGACGGATCCGGCGGGTAAGCCCGTGGGGCCGCTTCGCCGGGGCTGCCCGCAGCATCCCGCCGCGGCTTCGTTGTCTAGGGGTGCAACAAAAAAACCCGGCTCGGCGGATTATCCGCTTCGAGCCGGGTTCTCTTTAGCACGCGGGTGCGCGGACGATGTTACTCGTCGACGATCTCGGTGATCGCGCCAGCGGGGCAAGCGTCCTGGCAGGCGCCGCAGGCAACGCAGGAATCCTCGTCAGCGACGGTAGCGACGTCGTTGAGCTCCAGAACACCAGCGGGGCAAGCGTCAACGCAAACGCCACAAGCGATGCACTCGTCGGCATCAATTACGGGATGAGCCATGGTAGTTTCCTCTCTATAGTCCGATGCGCTTAGGCGATAGGCATCGGTCGGTCGGGTCAAATATACCGCGAGTAAAGGGGTTTGCAAGTCCTCGCGGTGAGCTTCTTCATACCGTTCACCGAGTCAGCTAAGGCTTACTAGAGATCACTTTTGCTATGGGTTGAAAACATGCAGGTAGAGGGCTTGCCTGCGCCCATACTCTCACTTCTAATAATTGGGATGCATTCCTAGGAAAAGTATCTTTAATAAAGAGCGGCACAGGTTTGGGCAGCGGCTGATTGCTTGAGGGATGGCTTTGAGGTGCCTACATGGCTCGGCGTGATGCGGTTGCTGTTTTTTGCCTTCAGTTGAACTTGCGCTCTGCTGAAAAATGCCTTCGTGCGCACTCGACTGCTGAAAACAGCCTTCAGTTGGAGTTGCGCCAGCGAGGAGATTGTGGCTGCGCCGCCATTACCTGCAGTTTCCCTGGAGAGATCTGTTGTGCCTAAGCGCCCAACTCCAACTGGAGGTCATTTCCAGCAGCGCCAAGTCCAACTGAACCGCATTTTCAGCAAACGGGCGCAACCGGAGCGCGATTTCAGCGGACGTGCAAGTCCAACCGGAGCGCGATTTCAGCGGGCGCGCCGAGCGCGGCGTTGTTAAGCCCGCTTGCAAGATTGTGGAGCAATGTGAAGATGACGGAAGCTCGCCGGCGTGGCCAAAACAAGAGCACCGGCTAGAGAATCCCGTGGTCAGCGCGCGTGGCGTGTCCACTAAGGTAACTTTAGGGCGGACGAAATAAGAAATCTTATATGAATTGACTTAGATTTTGTATATCGCGATACTTAAGGGGATATAGTACTACCGAACGAAAAAGGCACCGCTGCTTCACGGCGACTCGGGGAGCGCGGTCCAACCCCAAGAAGGGATGATTATTATGAGCAAGATTCTCGGCATCGACCTCGGTACCACCAACTCCGCCATGGCGGTCCTGGAGGGCGGCACCCCCACTACCATCGTGAACGCAGAGGGCGACCGCACCACCCCGTCCGTCGTGGGCTTCCGCGCCGACGGCGACCGCATCGTGGGCAAGGCCGCTAAGAACCAGGCCGTCACCAACCCCAAGAACACCGTGTTCTCCATCAAGCGTTTCATGGGCCGCAAGTTCTCCGAGGTCCAGGATGAGCTGAAGACCGTTCCCTACGAGGTCAAGGAGGGCGCCAACGGCCGTTGCGTCGTCATGATCGAGGGCAAGGAGTACACCCCCGAGCAGGTCTCCGCGATGATCCTGTCCAAGATGAAGGCCGACGCCGAGAAGTATCTGGGCGAGACCATCACCGACGCCGTCATCACCGTCCCCGCCTACTTCAACGACGCCCAGCGCCAGGCCACCAAGGATGCCGGCCGCATCGCTGGCCTCAACGTCAAGCGCATCGTCAACGAGCCCACCGCCTCCGCTCTGGCCTACGGCCTGGACAAGAAGACCCAGGAGCAGAAGGTCTTGGTCTTCGACCTGGGCGGCGGCACCTTCGACGTGTCCCTGCTCGACCTCGCCGACGGCGTCTTCGAGGTTCTCGCTACCAACGGCGATAACCACCTGGGCGGCGACGACTGGGATCAGCGCGTCATCGACTGGATGGCCGACAAGTTCAAGCAGGACAACGGTATCGACCTGCGCAGCGATGCCATGGCTCTGCAGCGCTTGAAGGAGGCGGCCGAGAACGCCAAGAAGGAGCTCTCCTCCGCTCAGCAGGCCCAGATCAACCTGCCCTTCATCACCGCTGACGCCACCGGCCCCAAGCACCTTGATTACACCCTGACCCGCGCCGAGTTCGAGCGCATCACCCGCGACCTGCTCGAGCGCTGCAAGCAGCCCGTTACCAAGGCTCTGCGCGACGCCGGCGTTTCGCTGAACGAGGTGGACGAGGTCATTCTGGTCGGCGGTTCCACCCGTATGCCCGCCGTTCAGGATCTGGTCAAGAACATGACCGGCAAGCAGCCCAACATGTCCGTGAACCCGGACGAGGTCGTCTGCAACGGCGCTGCCGTTCAGGGCGGCGTTCTCACCGGCGACGTCGAGGGCATCCTGCTGCTCGACGTGACCCCGCTGTCTCTGGGCGTTGAGACCATGGGCGGCATCATGACCAAGATGATCGACCGCAACACCACCATCCCCACCAGCAAGACCGAGGTTTACTCCACCGCTGCCGACAACCAGACCAGCGTCGAGATCAACGTCCTGCAGGGCGAGCGCGAGCTTGCGCGCGACAACAAATCCCTGGGCAAGTTCCAGCTCTCCGGCATCCCGGCTGCCCGCCGCGGCGTGCCTCAGATCGAGGTCACCTTCGACATCGACGCCAACGGCATCGTGAAGGTCTCCGCTAAGGACAAGGGCACCGGCAAGGAGCAGTCCATCACCATCTCCGGTTCCACCGCTCTTTCGGACGAGGAAGTCGACCGCATGGTCAAGGACGCCGAGTCCCATGCCGAGGAGGACAAGAAGCAGAAGGAAGAGGTCGAGGCCCGCAACCAGACCGACTCCCTGTGCTACTCCACCGAGCAGACCCTGAACGAGCTGGGTGACAAGGTTTCCGGCGACCTCAAGAGCAAGGCCGAGAGCGCTATCGCCGACGCCAAGAAGGCACTCGAGGGCTCCGATATCGACGCCATCAAGTCCGCTGGCGACAACCTGCAGTCCGTTGCCTACGAGCTCGCCCAGATGGTTTACGCCGACGCTCAGCAGGCTTCCGCTGCCGATGGTTCCTCCTCTGACGACGACGTGGTCGATGCCGACTACGAGGTCGTTGACGACGATTCCAACAACTAACGATGTCCCCGCGTAAGGAGAAGGACGTGAAGATCCCTGTTGAGTCGGTTGAGGAAGTTGATGCGCCCGAGACCGAAGAAGAGACCGTAGCGCCCGAGGTTGTCGAGGAAGTTGTCGACGCCGAGGCGGAGGCTCCGGCCATGACTGAGGAGGAAATGGTCGAGGCCGCCATCCGCGCCGGTGAAGAGGCTGCCGAGAACGACTTTAAATTCAAGTACGAAAAGGCCGTTAAAGAGCTGGAGCAGGTTCGCCACGAGTTGGAGGAAGCTGCCGAGGCCGCCTCGTCCGCTGAAGAAAAGGCGAAGGACGCCGTCGAGCGTCACGCCCGTCTGCAGGCGGACTGGGAGAACTATCGTCGCCGCACCGCCCGCGAGCGCAATGAGGAGCGCGATCGCGCGACCGAGAAGCTTGTGATGGCGCTGCTGCCCGCGATCGATGACATGGAGCGCGCGCTTGACCACGCTCGCGCCCAGGAGCTTTCTGAGAGCTTTAGCCAGTTCGTCGATGGCGTGGACGCCGTCCGCGTCAAGATCATGGGCGTGCTGGAGCATGAGGGCGCCGAGGTCATCGATCCCGTGGGCGAGGCGTTCGATCCCAACGTCCACCAGGCGGTGGGCCGCGTTGAGGACGCCAGCCAGTACGACGAGACGGTGAACGACGTATACCAGAAGGGCTATCGCATGGGCGGCAAGGTCCTGCGTCCCGCGATGGTGACGGTCACCTACGGTGGCGAGAAGCGCCCCGCGCCGGAGCCCGAGGCCGATGAGGTCCAGGACGCCAACGAGTAAGTAGACAGGGCTTCGGAAGCTGATCGCGACCGGAGCCCTTTGCGGGACCAGAGCCGTTGTCGTGGACCCACTTGGGGTTCTTGGCGACGCGCTCTGGTTTCGTTTTGAAGAAAGGAGGCAGACGATGCCACAGGGTAAGAACTTCTACGACGTCCTCGGCGTATCACGCGACGCCTCCGACAAGGACATTAAGACGGCGTTTCGCAAGCTCGCCCAGAAATACCACCCGGATGCGGGCGGCGACGAGGCGAAGTTTAAAGAGATCAGCGAAGCGTACGAGACCCTGTCCGACGCGAAGAAGCGCAAAGAATACGACCAGCTGCTAATGTTTGGCGGCATGCCCGGTGCCGGCGGGGCCGGCGGCTATACCTACACGGGAGGCGCCGGTGCGGGCTGGGGCGATATCTTCGACAGCATCCTGCGCGGCGAGGGCGCCTTCGGCTCTGATTGGGGCCAGGGGTTTGGCGGCGGCATGGGCGGTGCCGCGGGGGCGCGCGCGCGCAGCCGCAAGGGCAGCGATCTGTCCCTGACCGTGGACGTTACGGCGGAGGACGCGTTTCGCGGCGTGACGCATAAGGTGACCTACCGCATTCCTTCCACCGGCGAACAGCAGACCATAACGGTCTCCGTGCCCGCTGGCGCGGTGGATGGCGGCAAGCTGCGCTACAAGAGGCGCGGCGAGTACGGCGCCGGCGGCGGCGAGCGCGGCGACCTGGTGGTTACCACGCACGTCGAGGAGCACCCGCTGTTCAAGCGCAAGGGCGCAGACGTGAATATGGATCTGCCCATCTCCATCTACGAGGCGGCGCTGGGCTGTCAGGTGGACGTTCCCACCCCGGGCGGCGCCACGGTTCGCCTTAAGGTTCCGGCGGGTACGCAGACGGGCAAGACCTTCCGTTTCAAGGATATGGGCGCGCCGGACGTAAAGCATCGCGGTCGCAACGGCGCGCTGCTGGTCAAGATCGTGGTGCAGACGCCTTCGCGTCTTTCCGACCAAGAGCGCGAAAGCCTTGAGTCCCTGTTGGAAGTCGACCAGCGCGACTATCGCGAGAAGGTCGACCGTTTCCGCGCTAAGATGTAAGAGTTGCCAGCACGCCTAGGGTGAGGAGTTAACAATGTCCCAAGATGGACGCGACAAGCCGCTGTATATGATCAGTGTGGCCGCTGAGCTCACGGGCATGCACCCGCAGACCCTGCGCGTCTACGAGTCCAAGGGCCTGGTCAATCCCAAGCGCTCGGGCGGCAACACCCGCCTGTACTCGCAAAGCGATATCGAGCGCCTGGAGCTTATCAACCAGCTTACGGACGAGGGCATCAACCTTGCCGGCGTGGTTCGCATCCTCGACATGAAGGAGCGGGCGGAAGAGCGCGAGCGCGAGAACGAGAAACTGCGCGAGCAGCTGCGCCGCGCGCAGGACGAGTTGCATGAGCTGAAGATGCAGAAGCGCATCACGGCCTTGGCTCCGCGCGACGGCAGCGCGAATCCGGAACAGGTGCTGCGCGGCCTTCTGGGCGGTGGCTCGCTGTAGGGGCTTGCTTGTCGCAAATATGGCTGCCTTTATGGGCGGCTGTAACTGAACAACAAAGGGCGCTTGGCTGCACGCCGGGCGCCCTTTCGCGTTTTGATGATTCTCATCCAGATTTCTTCGTCCACATATGTATGCGTCAGATTGGCAGGCACCTGTTTGCTAAAACTTGCTAAAAGAAACTAAAACTTGCTAAAAGAAATCTGATATGCTAAAACTTGCTAAAAGAAACTAAAACTTGCTAAAAGGATCCAAGGGGACGAGGGCGAGAACGAACGAACAAAGGTGAGCGATAGAAGGGACTGGTTGCGTTGAAGAACCCCTTTACTCCAAGTTTTGGCAGCGAGCCGCTTGTTCTTGCTGGTCGCCGAGACATCATCGAGGGCATGCGGCGCGGCTATGAAAACGGAACGGGCGATCCGCGCTTGAATTCAATTGTTGTCGGTGCACGAGGCACGGGTAAAACCGCGCTGCTCAATATCATTCCAGGTATTGCGCAGGAACGCGGGTGGGCGTGCGTTAGCGTAACGGCTCTTTCGGGAATGCTTGAAGATATATACCAACGCGCTGTTGCGCAGGCCTCGGATATTCTAGACGATGGCAAAGGTGCTAGGCTGACCGGGCTGACAATGGGAAGCGCAGTTGGGGCCACATGGGAGCTGCCGGACGAGCCCGAGGGCAACTGGCGAACAAGGATGTATCGTGTTTTGGATACCTTGGAGTCGCAGGGCACGGGCTTGTTGATTACCGTGGACGAGGTCACGTCCGATCTTGATGAGATGATTCAGTTTGCAGCTGTATACCAGCACTTTGTGAGGGAGGGACGCAGCGTCGCCCTACTGATGGCTGGGTTGCCAAACAACGTATCGAGCTTGCTGTCTAACAAATCTGCCTCCTTCTTGCGCAGGGCAAAGCAGTATCGCTTGGGACGCATCTCTGATGCCGACATGGCGTTTGCGATTCGGCAGACGGTAGAAGGCGGTGGCAGGAGCATCGAGCGGGAAGCGCTTGATCTTGCTGTAAAAGCGTCCAGCGGCTTTCCCTACATGATGCAGTTGGTGGGTTTTCATACCTGGGAGTCCAGCGAGGATGGCGGAGCTATCGATGCCGACGCCGTGGCGCGTGGAATCGAGGTTGCTGGCTACGACATGAGGGACGGCGTGTATCGCAGCACGTTGCGAGACCTTTCGGCAAAAGATATCGATTTTCTTCAGGCGATGCTGGAAGATGAAGGCGGAAGCAGAATGGCGGACGTGGCTCGGCGCATGGGCGTGAGCTCGAGCTACGCATCTCAATACCGCTTGCGCCTTATTGACCAGGGCGTGATTGGAGAGCGCGGGCGAGGTCGCGTGTGGTTCGACATTCCCGGGTTTGACAGCTATCTTCGCGAGGAGCTGTAGCTCATAGTTTTGAGCGCTGTATTTTGGCGCGTGGCGGATGCCGTGCGCCCTTTGCTACATCTTGCGCGCTCTTCTGGGTACACCGCTGGTATGTCCACCGTAAAAGATTGGGGGAGCTATGTCCGGCTTTGGCGTAACGGAGACTGTGTTGGTGCTTATATGGGCGCTGCTGCTCATCGTCCCCATAGTGCTGGCGTTTGTGGTGAGCTACTTCCTCATCAAAGCGGCGGTCAAAAACGGCGTGAAGGAGGCCATGCGCGATCTTGATATGGAGCGCGCTGCGCATAGAGAGCAGTAAGGCGCTCTTCATGTGGCTTAAAGCGGGACTTGAAGTGGGGCGCGGCGACGTGCCATAAGCGTCAAAAGCTTGTTAGACCGTTGGTATACTGGGAAAGAGGAGGTTTGCCAAGATGCAGCAGATCAATCATAAATATCCAGTAGGTATCCAGCGGTTCGACACCATTCGCGCCGAGGGTTATCGATATGTGGACAAGACTGATCTGGTGTGGCGGCTCGCCAATGGCAACAGCAAGTCTGTGTTCCTTAGCCGACCACGCCGCTTTGGAAAGACGCTCCTTGTCTCTACGCTTGAAGCATATTTTCAGGGGCGTAAAGAGCTCTTTGAGGGGCTTGCTATAGAGGGGCTTGAGCGCAGCTGGGAGTCGTTTTCCGTCATTCACATCGACCTGAGCAGCATCAAGGCGCGAAGCGTTCAAGAGCTTGAGGAGCAGCTCGATGCCGTCCTGCGAGATCAGGAGGCTCTGCTAGGACAAGAGGCAACTTACAGGCTACCCGGATCTCGACTTAGCGCGATGATCACGCGCGCGCATGAGCAAACGGGTAAAGAGGTCGTTGTGCTTGTGGACGAGTATGACGCCCCCATGCTTGCCGTTATGGATGACGAGGCGACGCTCAAAGAGGTTCGCGAGATTATGCGGGGCTTTTATGCTCCGCTTAAATCGCTGGAACGGCATCTTCGCTTTGTGTTCTTGACGGGCATTACCAAGTTTAGCCAGCTCTCCATCTTCTCTGAGCTTAACAATCTTAAAAACATCAGCATGAATCCAGCGTTCGCTTCTCTATGCGGCATTACGGAAGAGGAGCTTTCGGATCAGTTTGGCGAGGACATTTGTCAGCTGGGTCGGGCGCTTGACATGGGTTATGACGAGACGTTCGCGGCTCTCAAGCGCCGCTATGACGGCTATCACTTCTGCGAGCCCTCTCCCGATATCTACAATCCGTTTAGCTTGCTTAGCGCTTTTGATGATCAGGCTCTGCAATCATCATGGTTTGCTTCTGGCACTCCAACGTACCTGCTTAGGACGTTGCAGCGCGCGCACGTGACGTTGCCAGAGCTTGAGTCATGTCGAGCCCGCGCATCGGAGTTCGATGCGCCGACGGAGCGGCTGGTTTCGCCCATCCCGCTGCTGTATCAGTCTGGCTACCTTACCATTAAGGCGTATGACGCGCGGAGCTGCGCGTATACGCTTGGAATTCCCAACGATGAAGTACGCATTGGCTTGTGCGAGAATCTGCTTCTTTACTTGGGTGAGCAGGAGGGGGTAAACATGCTCTCTCCTCAGTATGGTTTAGTGGATGCCATTGTGGGTCGGTTGGACAAGGGCGACATGGACGGCGCGCTTAGAGCGATGCGATCGTTTTTGGCGAGCATTCCCTATGATTTGGGTTCACGTGATGAGAAAGGGTTTCAGCTCAAGTTCTATCTCATCTTCCGTCTGCTTGGAATTCAAATTGATTCTGAAGTTAAGACGGAGACGGGTCGCGTAGATGCGGTGGTCCAACACCAGGGCAGCACGTATGTAATGGAATTTAAATACGATGGATCCGCGGGCGAAGCTCTGCGGCAGATTGACGAGCGCGGTTATCTTATCCCCTATGAAGCGCTGGATAGCAGATTGGTAAAAGTTGGCGTTAACTTCTCTTCCAAGGAACAGACCATAGAAGAGGGATGGATTATCCAGGAGGCCGCCTCTGTTACTTCACGCTAAGGGCGAATGCCTGCCGTTGTGACATAGAGTCTTCGCGCTTAAGAAATCTTATATATGAAGACTTAGATTTGTGTTTAGAAACCGGCTTGGTCGGAAACAATAGCCTCGATTAAACGATGAGCCGCCCCGTAGGGTGGCTCGCGCGCAACGGCGCTAAGGGCCGCAAGCCCGGGGCGCTGGCGTGCGCAACCCAGGAGAGGTGATGAATATGAGGATCGACAAGCTGGCGATGACCTCCAAGGAAGCGCTGCAGACGGCAATTGGTATCGCGGGCGACGCGAACGCCGGCGCGGTGGAGCCCATCCACCTGCTGAGCGCGCTGCTGGCCAGCGGCGAGCGCAACATCTCGGTCATTATCGAGCGCATCGGCGCCGATCCCAAGCAGCTTGCTCGCGCGACGCAGCAGGCTGTTGACAGCGCGCCCAAGGTGAGCGGCGAGGCTCAGATCGGGCTTTCCAACGAGCTGACGCGCGTTTTGAACAAGGCCGAGAAGTTCGCCTCCAAGATGGAGGACAACTTTGTGGTGACCGAACACCTGCTTATGGCGCTGGCCGAGGACAAGGGCCAGGCGGGGCAGATTTTGTCGCAGGCCGGTGTGACGCGCGCCCGCATCGAGGAGGTCTACACGGAGCTGCGCGGCGACGATCGCGTGACCAGCGAAGATGACAAGATGCAGTTCGAGGCGCTGGAGCAGTACGGCCGCAACGTCTGCGACTTGGCGCGCGCGGGCAAGCTCGACCCGGTCATTGGCCGTACCGAGGAAATCCGTCGCACCATCCAGGTGCTCAGCCGCCGTACCAAGAACAACCCCGTGCTCATCGGCGAGCCGGGCGTGGGCAAGACCGCCATCGTGGAGGGTATCGCCCAGCGCATCGTCGCCGGCGACGTACCCAGCACGCTGCGCGATCGCGACATCATCGAGCTCGACATGAGCGCGCTGGTGGCCGGCGCCAAGTACCGTGGCGAGTTCGAGGACCGTCTCAAGGCCGTGCTCAAGGAGGTGCAGAAGTCCGACGGCCGCGTGATTCTGTTCATCGACGAGCTCCACACCATTGTGGGCGCGGGCGCGACCGAGGGCTCCATGGACGCCGGCAACATCTTGAAGCCTGCTCTTGCCCGCGGCGACCTACATGCCATTGGTGCCACCACGTTGGACGAGTATCGCAAGTACATCGAGAAGGACGCGGCGCTGGCCCGTCGTTTCCAGCAGGTTATGGTCAGCGAGCCTACCGTGGAGGACACCATCTCGATTCTGCGCGGCCTTAAGGAGAAGTACGAGATCTTCCACGGCGTGCACATCACGGACGGCGCCCTGGTGGCGGCGGCGGACCTTTCGGATCGCTACATCGCCGACCGCTTCCTGCCCGATAAGGCCATCGACCTGGTGGACGAGGCCGCAAGCCGCCTGCGCATGGAGCTTGATTCCATGCCGGTGGAAATCGACGCCATCACCCGTCAGCTCACCCAGATGCAGATCGAGGAGCAGGCCCTCATGAAGGAGTCCGACGACGCTTCGAAGGAGCGCCTGGAGACCCTGCGCCAGGAAATCGCCGAGGTCCAAGAGAAGCTGAACGTGCAGAAGGCCGGCTGGCTGAACCAGAAGAACGCCATCGACCACGTGCAGGATCTCAAGAGCCGCATCGATGACGCCAAGGGCGAGCTTGAGCGAGCGACGCGCGACGGCAACTTCGAGCGCGCCGGTGAGCTGCGCTACTCCGTGATCCCCTCGCTCGAGCGCGAGATCGCCGATGCGGAGGCGGCGCTCGAGGCGCAGAAGGCTTCCGGCGAGGGCTTGAACGAGCAGGTGACCTCTGACGAGATCGCCGAGGTCGTGTCCGCGTGGACCGGCGTGCCTGTGTCAAAGATGATGCAGGGCGAGCTGGATAAGCTCAAGACGCTTGAGGACGAGCTGCACAAGCGCGTTATCGGCCAGGATGAGGCCGTGACCGCGGTCGCCGCCGCCGTTCGTCGTAGCCGCGCGGGACTTTCCGACCCCGACCGCCCCATCGGCAGCTTCTTCTTCCTTGGCCCCACCGGCGTGGGCAAGACCGAGCTCGCCAAGGCGCTGGCCGAGTGCCTGTTTGACGATGAGCGCGCGCTGGTTCGCATCGATATGTCCGAGTACATGGAGAAATTCAGCGTGCAGCGCCTCATCGGCGCCCCTCCGGGATACGTGGGCTACGACGAGGGTGGCCAGCTTACCGAGGCGGTGCGCCGCAGGCCCTACTCCGTCATCTTGCTGGACGAGATGGAGAAGGCACATCCGGACGTGTTCAACGTGCTGTTGCAGGTGCTCGACGACGGTCGCTTGACCGATGGCCAGGGCCGTCAGGTGAGCTTCAAGAACACGATCATCATCATGACCAGCAACGTGGGCTCGACGGCGATCGCCGAGTACGCGGGCAGGGATGATGAGGAGATGCGCCGCCAGGTGGACGAGGCCATGAGCCATACGTTCAGGCCCGAGTTCCTGAACCGTATCGACGACATCGTGGTCTTCCATCCGCTCGGTATGGCCCAGATCGAGAAGATCGTGGACATCCAGCTGGCAGACGTTCGCCGTCGCCTTGCTAAGGAGCGCATGACGCTGGTTATCAGCCCGACGGCCAAGCAGATGCTCGCGGTGGGCGGCCTGGACCCGGTGTTCGGCGCCCGTCCGCTCAAGCGCCTGATCCAGCGCGAGGTGGTCGACGCGATCGCGCGTGCCATCATCGATGGTCGCGTGCGCGAGGGTGACGAGGTCACGGTGGACGTGGACGCGGAGAACAACTTTGTTGTCGCCGACGCGGAGAACGTGACGTACGAAGTCGAGTAGCGCGCTGCCGAAGGGCATCGATAAGGGTGCCAGATAAGCAGAGACGCTAGGGGAGCCGGGGCATTGAGTCCCGGCTCCTTTTTTAATTCTGCCGGTGCGGATGCTTCTTCAGAAAGCTTGCGTGCGCGATGAGGGCCTATGTCTGATTCGTATAATGGTGGCGAAGGAAACGGAAGGAATCGCCATGAAGAAGAGCTCTGAAGAAGAGATTAAACGCGCGCTTGAGGAGAAGCTGCGCCGCGAACGCAAGATGGGTCCACGCGATCCGTTTGTGCGTGCGGAGAACGAAGATGACGACGGCTACGATCCCTATTCCGACCGTCGTCCCGCCAAGGAGCCTCTGTTTCAGCACGACCCGTGGGCGTAAAGGATGTCATCGCTCTCAGAAGAGGTTTCTTTGGGGCCAGGCTCCTGCTTTTCACGCGGGATTCTTCCGGTCATCGCGATGGCTCCTGCGCAAAAGCGAAGGATAATCGCATCGAAATCGAGAAAGCTTTTGTATACCGAAATGATAGCAATTAATCCGCTTTGAGCTTTTGGGCCGTGAAGAGGGGGTCTACTCGACATTTTCCAGAATCGATGCAATTAACCTTCGCTTTTGCACAGGTGGAGGGTTTCCGGGGTGCGCCGTGCGGGCGGATCGCTGCGAATCGAGGCATGAAAACGGGAGGCGGGCCCTATGGACCGCCTCCCGTTTTCAGTTTCTATGGCAACCAGGGCGCTCCGCCGCGTTAGCGGTCGAGCTCCTTGCGAACGCGGCCATCGAAAACGGCGGCGAGAACCGCCAGAATGGCTGCGGCCGCCGTAACGATCCAGGTAAGCAGGCCGCCAGAGACCGCCAGAACAACGGATGCGATGCCGCAGACCGCGGTCAAAACGCTCGCCGGGGCATGCCCGCCCAAAGAGCTGGGGCGGTTGGCGCCGCGGATGCCCAGTGCGGCGGAGATAAAGGTAAGAACGCCGGTGGCGATGGAGAGCCCGCCGCAGAGCATGGTCCACATGCCGCCTTCGAGCTGCATGCCAAAGACGTCGACGGTGGTGCCCGCCGCAGCTTCAGAGCTGCCGATGGTTACAAAGCCCAGTACCAGGGCGAATACGGCGACAAGGACTTGGATGAGGCTGAATACCTTCAGCAGCTTTCTGTTTTGCGACATGCGTGACTCCCATAGGCGAGGTATACAAAAAGGCGACCCGCAAATCTGCGAGCCGCCTGTTACTATACCCGTTTTGCCTGGCATAACTCCAGCTCATGCCAAGCGCTCGGGCGAACGTGCGGTTGGGTATCGCCGTGGGCGCTACTCCGCGCGGGCCATCGCCTGCTCGAAGTCGCGGGTGCCGCGGAAGACCTCGTGCTTGTAGGGGTTCACGCCCAGCTTCTTGGAGCGGTAGATGATGTAGCCCAGGGCGAGGACGTTGGCGACCAGCGCGATAACGGAGACAACCAGGTTGACCTGCGGGTTGTTGACGGAGTCGACGGAGAACACGCTGTAGTCCTGGAACATGGGGAACACCTGGGCGAACATGCACCACAGGGCAAGGGTGTTCGCGCGGTTCTGGATCCAGCCGCCCTTGTTCCAGAAGAAGTTGGCCACGGTGGGGGCCAGCAGCAGCGCCAGGCCGCAGTACCAGGCGTGGGTGGGCAGGCAGTTGTAGGTGTAGCAGAAGTTCCACAGGTCGTAAGCGATGATGAAGACCCAGGTCATATCCGGCCAAAGCATGTCGTCCTTCTTCTTGGAGACGTAGATGCCCCACCAGCCGGTCATGCAGAAGATGTTGATCAGGCCGGCGATGCCGTTGAAGACGTTGTGCCAACCGCCCATAAGGGTGACGCCTTCAGAGGAGACCCAGGTGGTTCCGAAGGCGCGGAAGGCGCTCTCAAAGTCGGAGACCACGGCGATCAGGATGTTGATGGCGACGATGGCGAACGGGAATGCCTTAAACCACTCGGCCTTGCCCAGCTTGCCCCAGCGGTACTTGAGCATCATGAAGCCAATGCAGCCCGCCGTGGCGGCGTAAAGCTTGGCGTAGTGGAACCAACTGTTCATATGCACGTAAGTGGGGTTGTTAAGCGCCCACTCCATGCCCATGCCGGCGCACACGTAGATGCTGATGAAATAGACGGTCAGCGCGGCGGGCAGCGCCAGGAAGCAGAAAATGCCTCCGGCCTTAGAGCGGCGCGCGACCTCGTTGGCCAGGATCAGGCACGCGAATACCGCGACCCAACCCAGCCACTGGAACATGGCGGTCTCGCCATATACCTGGAACAACATGGACAAACTCCCTTCTTTTTGTCTTTGGACGAGGAAAGGCGATCCCTTTGATCCAAAGACGATGTCCATATATCGAGCCTTGGGCGTGGGCGATGCGCCTAGCGCTCGGGGCGACGATCTTTGTATTTCTCGGTGTATCCCTCGATGTGGAGCGTGCTGGCGACTATGTCCTTGATGAGGTCGTCCGGCGCGTCCGGGTGCGTGCGGATGTACATGACCAGGCCGGTGATGAGCACGTAAAAGGTCTCGTAGACGTGGTCGATGCGCACCTCGTGGTAGCGGGCGAAGTCGACCACGGTTGAGTCGCAGATATAGCGCGCCGTACGGTCCGCCACGCGGTGCACAAACGCGGTGTAGAGCGCAGCGTTGCCGCCGGTGGCCAGCGACTTGGACGGGTCGCGCTCGTCGAGCACTATATGCTTCATGAGCGCGACCGCATCGTCCAGGGCGCCTTCGATATCGCCTTGCTCGCGATCGGAGTTCCATGCCTGCAGACGCTCGATAAAGGACTCGATGATGCCGTCCAGCGCGGCGTTGAGCGCGGCTTCCTTATCGGGGAAGTAGTGGTAGAAGAGCGAGCGGGTGCATCCCACGCGCTTGGTGATGGACGAGACGGAGAACCTGCTCACGCCCTCCTCGGCGCATGCGTCCCGAACCGCCGCGAGAATCTCCTCGCGCCTGTCGTCGTGGGCATGGCGCTCGTGACGTGTTGACTCCTCATGGGAAACTTGCTGGTCCACGTACCGCCTCCGTCAAGTTGTTGGTATCTCGCCGATATAGTCTTGATTATTGTTGACAAACCGTCAATATTAATTTTTGACGAAGCGTCAATATCAGCCGATGAACGGTTACGGCAGGGCCTAAGGGTGGTGTGGCGCAGCGGCATTGTGCCCGACCGGCTATGGGGGAATGGACCCCGCGGGGTTGGCGCCCCGTGCCGGCGTTGAGGATTGTACGTTGCACGCGCCGTGCAGCACCGTGCATCGCATGCTGTCGAATGCGGTGCGCTAGAGAGGGAGCCACATGATCGTAAACGGACCCGGAATCTCGCTTCGTGAGGACGATATCGGAGCGGAGTTTGTTCCGCCGCTGCCCAAAAACCCTCGTCCCAAGATCGTCGCGCTGTGCGAGCACTGCACCAACCGTATGCTCAAGCGCGATGAGCTGCTGCCGTATGAGTACTGGGCGTTCGACGCCGCCGCGACCGATGAGATGGCCGACGTGCTGCTGAAGATGAAGATGCGCAAGCCCTATACGCTTGAGGCGGCCGCCAAGGCGACCGGCATGGATGCCGAACCGCTTGAGAAGCTTTTGGACGAGATGAGCTACATCGGCCTGCTCGAGTACAACTGGGAGAATCCCACCCGCACCAAGCAGTGGGTTTTGCCCATGTTGGTGCCCGGTTCCGCCGAGTTCATGAACATGCGCCAGAGCCAGCTGGACGAGCATCCCGTTATGGCCAAGTTCTTCGAGCAGTCTTCCAAGAACGCGCTGGCCAAGGCATCCGCTATGGTTCCGCTGGGAGGCGGCGGCGTCGGTCTGCACGTCATTCCCGTCGAGAAGGCTATCGAGACCGAGAACCAGTCCGTGTCCGTTGAGCATATCGAGCATTGGCTCGACAAGTACGAGGGCAAGTACGCCGCCAGCCCCTGCTCCTGCCGCATGAGCCGCGCTCGCTTGGGCCAGGGTTGCGGCGATGATCCCAGCGATTGGTGCATCGCGGTGGGCGATATGGCGGACTACATCGTAGAGACCGATCGCGGCCGCTACATCACGCGCGACGAAGTTTACGAGATTCTGCAGCGCGCCGAGGACAACGGCTTTGTGCACCAGATCACCAACATCGACGGCGAGGACAAGATCTTCGCTATCTGCAACTGCAACGTGAACGTGTGCTACGCGCTGCGCACCTCGCAGCTGTTCAACACGCCCAACCTCTCCCGCTCCGCCTATGTTGCCCGCACCGAGACCGAGAAGTGCGTCGCGTGCGGTCGCTGCGTCGAGGTTTGCCCCGCGGGCGCCGTCAAGCTGGGCCAGAAGCTCTGCGCGTCGAGCACCGGCAAGGTGCCGGAGTATCCCAAGCAGGAGCTTCCGGACGAGGTCAAGTGGGGCCCGGAGAAGTGGAGCCCGGATTACCGCAACAAGAACCGCATCGAGACCTATGACACCGGCACCGCGCCCTGCAAGACGGCCTGCCCCGCGCACATCGCCGTCCAGGGCTACCTCAAGCTCGCCGCCCAGGGTCGCTACACCGACGCTCTGGCCCTGATCAAGCGCGAGAACCCGCTGCCCGCCATTTGCGGCCGCATCTGCAACCGCCGTTGCGAGGATGCCTGCACCCGCGGCCGCGTCGACCAGGCGATCGCGATCGACGAGGTCAAGAAGTTCATCGCCCAGCGCGACCTGGATGCGGACACCCGCTATATTCCGCCCGTGGTGACCCCCACCACCAGCGGTGGCTTTGATGAGAAGATCGCGATCATCGGCGCCGGTCCCGCTGGCCTGTCCTGCGCTTTTTACCTGGCCGAGAAGGGCTACAAGCCCGTGGTGTTCGAGAAGAGTAACCGCCCCGGCGGCATGCTCACCTACGGTATCCCCAGCTACAAGCTCGAGAAGGACGTCATCGAGGCCGAGGTCGACATCATCCGCGAGATGGGCGCCGAGTTCCGCTACGGCGTCGAGGTCGGCCGCGACATCACGCTGGACCAGCTGCGCGAGGAGGGCTTCAAGGCCTTCTACGTTGCCATCGGCTGCCAGGGCGGCCGCCTGCCCGGCATCCCCGGCGAGAACGCCGAGGGCGTGTCCGTGGCGGTCGACTTCCTGCGCCGCGTCGCCGAGCAACAGGAGAATGGCGGCACCGCGGATCCCATGCATGGCCGCACCATCGTGGTGGGCGGAGGCAACGTCGCCATCGACGTCGCCCGTACCGCCGCGCGCCTGGGCTCCGAGCACGTCGAGATGTTCTGCCTGGAGAGCTCCGAGGACATGCCCGCCAGCACCGAGGAGGTCATGGAGGCCAACGAGGACGGCGTGCACATCTCCTGCGGTTGGGGCCCAGTCGAGGTCCGCTGCGGCGAGGACGGTCGCGTGAGCGAGATTACCTTCAAGCGCTGCCTGCGCGTCTTCAACGATGAGGGCCGCTTCGATCCGAAGTATGACGAGAGCGAGACCCGCACCGTCTCCGCAGACCGCGTGGTCTTCTCCATCGGCCAGTCCATCGTGTGGGGCGACCTGCTTGCCGGCTCCGCCGTGGAGCTCGGCCGCGGCCAGGGAGCCATCGCCGACCCCAAGACCTATCAGACCGCCCAGTCCGACATCTTCGTGGGTGGCGACGTCTACACCGGTCCCAAGTTCGCCATCGACGCCATCGCTGCCGGCCATGAGGCCGCCGTCTCCCTGCACCGCTTTGTGCAGAACGCCACCCTCACCATCGGCCGCAACCAGCGTTCCTACCGTGAGCTCAATAAGGACGATGTCGAGTTTGGCAGCTACGACACCGCCAGCCGCGGCGACGCCGTGCACAACTACGCCCGCGAGAAGGCCGAGCCCTTCCGCGAGTACCTCGAGACCTTTACCGAGGAGCAGGTGCGCGCGGAGACCGCTCGCTGCCTTGGTTGCGGCGCAAGTATCGTGGACGAGAACAAGTGCATCGGCTGCGGCCTGTGCACTACCAAGTGCGCGTTCGATGCCATCCACCTGCATCGCGAGCACCCGGATGCAAGCCGTATGGTGAAGTACGAGAAGAAGCTGCCCACTCTCGCCAAGTACGCGCTCAAGCGCGAGATCAAGATTCGCTTTGGTAAGAAGAGCAAGTAGCCAAAGCTGGTCGCCGCATAGTACACAGGGCGGTTGCGGTCATCCATCCGCGGCCGCCTCTCAGCCAAAAAAAGGAGGCCGCTCGTGCACGAGCTGGGCATCGTCTTTCATATCATCGAGAGCGTCGAGGAGGTCGCGGCGCAAAACAACATCCATCGCGTCTCCGGCGTGACGTTGCAACTGGGCGAGGTCTCGGGCATCCTGCACGACTATCTTTCCGATTGCTGGCGCTGGGCCTGCGACAAAAACGACCTTATGCGCGGGGCGGAGCTCGCCATCGAGGAGATCCCCGCCATCACCTACTGCGAGGCGTGCGGTCGCCAATATCCAACTGTGGAGCATGGCCGCACCTGTCCCCATTGCGGCAGCGGCGACACCTACCTTATCCAAGGCGATGAGACCATGATCAAGGAGATCGCGGTTCCAGATGAGGACGAGTGTGCTAAAATCAGCTGATACGTGCCTCCGTAGCTCAGGGGATAGAGCACCGCTCTCCTAAAGCGGGTGTCGACGGTTCGAATCCGCCCGGGGGCACCACATAAAACTGCAGGCCATCGTGTGCTTTATCGCACGGTGGCCTTTTGTTACCATTGCTTGCATGGTAATACCGTTTGCATAAGAGCCGGTTACCTCGTCGTACACGTATCCTGCCGCCGCTGCGACGGGTTCGAAACTGCGCATGAAAGACAAGGCTGCTTGTTTGTCAGGGCATTGCCCGGTGCGCATCGGCTCATTATCGTAATAACGCGTGGCGGAAGCTTACTTCATTGCGATGCTCCTCAAAGCTCGTGGTAGCTGTGCAAGATGCTGCATGCCTCAATGATAGCGCGCTCCGTTATGAGCGAGTCCGATCCTTGGCCATCGTCGAATGATTAGGATTCCGCCTTCCTAAGTAGCTCGGACTTGAAGTGATGATTGGAGAGCGCTTCAGCCTGCATCCGACATAAGTGGCAAATCTCATGCTCGCGAGCATAGCTTCTTGGCTAAACACGAATAACGCCCGGGGAAGGTAAAGTACATACCGTCTGGGCGTCTTCAATGAGTATGGCATCAAAGTCCTCTGCAGCCATGATGGTGCGGTTGTTTGGGGTGATTGTCTCTCGCGCGCAGGATAAGAGGCTCTCAAGGGCCCATTGGGACAGGTTAACGCCGCTTAGATTGGCGGCGAGCTCCAATTCTTTTAATTGATCACAAGTCATGCGAAGGCATAGGTGCTCGCTCTGTCTTGCTGCGGTGATACGGGCCACAATCTCTTCCATCTACAGCGCATTGCTGTACAAATATATTCCCCGCAAGCGAATCGAACACGCTGCGTTCGCATCCGTTTGTGGAATAGCGCCCCTAAGCCATGGTTGGCCCGCCCGTCGCTCTGGTAGAGTCTGCTGTGCAATTACTTTCCTACGGCAGCGAGGCGGTTTCGCATGGGCGGTTTTTTCGAGTCATTTCTACGCGTCGCCATGATCGTCCTGATCGTTGGGCCCGTCACGGCTTGGGTCGCGCGCGTGGGCGCAAAGGAGCGCGGCGATGCGAATGAAAGTACCGAGTGCTTCACGGTGCGCTTGCCTCGGGCTCCCCGTCTCCTCATGGCTGGTTGCGCTATCGCGTTCGAGGTCATCATGCTGGTCCCTTATATCTGGCAGGGCCTCTCCCTGGGTATTTGGGACCATCAGCTGGTTTGGCTGGGGCACGGCCTGGCGCTTGCGGCCCTTGCGGCGTTAGCGCTTTTCAGCATGCCCCGCATCGATGTCGATGGCGAGGAGATCTCGGCGCGTAATATAGTCGGCATGCGCAAGCGCACCACGTTTGGCCACATTACCGCCGCGACGCTGCACGCGCAGATGATGTCGATCGCGCTTTACACGGAACAGGGCAAGTTTGCCTCCATCAGCCTCGAGGGCGTATGTTCTTCCAACTTGCTGATCCGTTTGGCCGAAGAGGGGATAGAGGTCGCTGACGCCGTTCAGGTCCCCATGACCAAGACGAGCCTATGCTGGGCGGCTATCAAGCCGTTGACGATCGTCTTTCTCGGCATGGCGGCCGTCTTCTCGCTCGTCCTTATCTTTATGGTTGTCTTCGCGAACGTGGACATCGCCGTGCTCGCCATGGTTCCGTTCCTCTTCATCTTGCTGGGGGCTGTCTTGCCGCTTTGCATGTTCAGTATGCCGTTGCGCGGCGTGTTGCTGATTGGTAGGCAGGAGCGGGAGCTGGGCTTCTGTTTCGCACGCGAGATGGCTGCCCATGGAGCTACGGGCACGGAGCTTGAGGACGAGGACTGGTTTGTGTCTATCAGCAACGCCCGCATCGTTGCGTTTCGTCGCGACTACATCAAGAAGATATCTGCCGTAGAGGATAGCGATAGCGGCAACCGCTGCATGCTGACTGCGAAAAGCGGGCGCAAGCACAAGGTCTATGCTGCCGGATCAACGTTGGACGACCTGCGCACATGGTTTAGGAGGGGAGCGAGAAAGCGGACGATGACTGAGCGCGCCCAGGATGCGCTCGAAGCAATAGGGTAGCCCTACTTCTCTTCAAAAGATTCTATTGAGTCGAGGCGGATCGCCGTGAGGTGCGCGCCGCCCTTCTTTTGCTCGACCTCAAAGAGCGCCCATTCATCGTCTACATCGTGCAGCGTGCCGGTAAGGGTGGTGCCCTCGGTTGCGATGGTCGCGTCTGCTAGGGTGACGGTGCACCGCGTTCCCATACGACTGCTGAGGGCTCCCCTGTACTTGTTCGCCCTAGAGCCGTTTGCGGATTCTAGAAAACGTTTAAGGTCCTTCTTGGTGGGCACGGTGCAGATGAGGTAGATGAGAAGGGCGAAGCTGACCATACCGAAGGTTTCCATCATTTAGGCTCCTTCCGTCTCGCTGGTTTTTGCCGATGGCGCCGCAGCTAGCGCCATGGTGATGCTCAGGACATCGTCCAAATCGATAAGGCGTATGACATGCTCGCGTTTGGCTTTGGGGTTGCCGAACAACGCGGTCGAGCGTTCGACGGCGATGCGCAGCCAGCCACCGCCCGCTTCGAGAATCTCGGCGTGCTGGATGGTCGCCTCGTCACCCGAAAGGCTGATCGTCGCGTCTTTGGCTCCAACGAATGCTTCGAGTACATGGAGGTCGGATTGAGCGCGCGTTCCGGCGGAGCTCACCACGTCCACCTCATCGCTGGCAAGGTCGTTGAGGCTCACGCCGTAGAGGCGGGCGAGCTCGGCAGCCTTGTCGAGGGCGGGGGCGCCTTGGTTTTGTTCCCAGTTGGAAACGGTCTGCCTGCTGACCCCTATGGCTGCCGCGACTTCTTGCTGGCTCATGCCGGCGCGGCGGCGCAGGGCGAAGAGCTTGTCAGATATCATGGTCGGTCCTTTTCTCGCGGGGCTGGTGGGCGCAACGCCAGGTTCGAGGGCGGGCCCGTTGTCGATATTATCGCCGCGCCGGTTAGCGAAGATGCGCCATTTCATTTGGCAATATGGCAAATTAGCTGGTCATGGCCACTTACCTATAGCGCGAGTGGCAGTAGACGTACCAGATGGGCCCAAATCGATAGAGTCGGCGCGCCTCGTCGCGCTTCATGAGCGAGAGGGTGACCTCGTAGCACCAGCCGATTTCACCGCTCTCGCGATCGACCGTGCGGGTGCGACCGCCCACGCGGACGATATCGAATTCTCGTCCATCCGGCCATTCGATAGTCTTGGGTTGGACCGTTCCGTTTGTGTCGACGCGCAGGCGTACGGCGACCGGTACCCTGTAATCCATGTATGCCTCCCCTGAGTTCGACCTGTTTGCGCGCCCGTATGCGAACTGCAGTTCTCAACGAACGTCTGTTCTAGTATTATCCACTTCGCGTGGACAAAAAAGCGACAAAGAAGGGACGCTGGAAAAACCAACGTCCCTTCAGATGGTGTTCGATGTTTGCTAGGCCACCTGGCCGCCTTAGAGGTAATATCACGGTATCGTGATATACTGTTATCAGGCTAAGAAGAAGGGGAGGTGCGCGATGCCGGTATTGGCTCGCTTTTATGGGATCGTTATTCGGATGTACTTCCTAGGGTCGGAGCATAATCCGCCCCATATTCATGCCATTTACGGAGAGGACGCGGCAGCGTTGGATATACGCACCGGCGAAATTATCGACGGGCATCTTCCAAAACGTGCTGCATCGCTGGTTAGAGAATGGATGGGGCCTTATAGGGAAGAGCTGCTCACAATGTGGGAAACGCAGGAATTCAAGAAGTTGGAGTCGTTGGAGTAGGAGCATCGATGTTTCACAAAGTAAAAGAAGTTTTTGCCATGCACGATATGAGGCTTAGTATTTATTTTGCCGGCGGTACGACAAAAATATACGATGCCCGCCGGCTTGTTGATCGATTTCCGCAGTTTAAAGTCTTGGAAAACGGACCCCTATTTGAAGACGTTCAAGTTGACGAGGGCGGATATGGGGTCATATGGAATGACGAGCTTGATGTGTCGTGCGATGAGCTTTGGGAGCATGGCGTGGAAACAGCGACATCTTTTGATGGCCTGATGTCTTTCGCCGATGCGAGCGAGCTATGGGGTCTCAGCGAATCGACGCTTCGCAAGGCGGTTTCGTACGGAAAGATCAAGCCGGGCATTGATGCAAGGAAGTATGGAAAGCAGTGGATTGTGGCGCGAGACGCTATGTATCGCGAATACGGAGAGCCCAAAGAGATGGTTGCTGCTGGGTAGGCGTAGCTATCGAGCTAAATAACGAAGGGACGCTGGAAAATCCAACGTCCCTTCAGATGGTGTTCGATGTTTGTTGGGCCCGCGCGCCCGCCCTTGCAGATGGCTGCAGTCGATAGGCGGTCGGTGGGCGAGAGCGGACGCCCTACCAGTCGTTGCGGCCACGCGGATGGGGCATGCCCACACCGGTATCGCTGCCGCCGCGGCGCGAGCGGTTGGTGTGGTAGTAGCTGGGCTGCTGTCCGTCATCTTGATCGGGTTCCGCGCCGGCGCCGCGATAGGACGAGGGCTGTACTCCCGGGCGGCTGCCGCCACCGGAGCGCGCGAGCCTTACGGTGCCGTCGGTGCGACGGATGCCGTTGGTCTGCTGCGAGCGCACGCTGAAGCCGTGGGTCTCGGCTACGGAAGAGCCGGGCTGGCTATCGGGGTCGTAGCCGTCGGGGTAGACGCTGCGTTCGCGTGATCCGTAGGCGCCGCGGCCGGGGGCGTAGCTGCCCTGGTCACCGCGATTGCCGGCAGAGCCGTAGCGGTCCGCACTTGCGTATCCGCCGCGCTGCTGCGCGCTCTGGTAGCGGGTCGCTCCGTAGCGTCCAGCGTCGCCGCGCACGGCGCGGTTTCCGGGCTGGGGCTGATCGCCGTAAGGGGTGCGATCGCCATACGGGGCGCGCTCGGTATAGCCGTCGCGCGGTGCGGCGCCACGTGGTTCGGGTCCACGGGCGGTAGCATTGCGGCCACCGCGGCCTGCGGGATCAAGATGCCGCACGGCGCTGGCGCGCGCATCGGGGATGGGGCGGCCGCCCTGGGCCACGCGGCTGTGGGCCGGTCCGCGCCCGCTACCTTGCCCGCTACGGCTGGCGGGTTGGCGGTAGCGACGCGATCCTCGTCCACCAAAAACCTGGTGGCGGCGCGCGCGAACAACGGAGAAGCCCACGTAGGCGAGGATGCCCGCAAGAGCTATGACCAAGATGCTGATGATGATGTTGAGCGGGCTGGAGAGGAAGGCGCCAATTTTGGCGAATAGCGACGCGCGCATGGTGGTCGCGGCGCCCACCTTGACCGTGCCCAGCTCCTGGCCGTCAAGAGAGACGGTGACGGTGCCCAGCTCCTGTGTGGCGGAGATGGGAGCCGTGAGTTCTTCTTTCCAGGTGGGGGTGATGGTGAGGTCGGACGTTTTGGTGTCAATGGGCACCGTGGCGTTGAAGGCCTCGAGCGCAACCAGTCCAACCTCGTCCCCATCGCTGGATTGCGCTACGGGGGCGGTGCCAAGATCGGCTCCCTCAGAGATGACGGCGCCGGACTGCCAGGCCTCGAAGCCCCACATGAACATGGTGTACATGTCGACAAAGTTGGCGGTGACCCCGCTGCCGGAATCTGTGTTTGGCGCGCCCAGCACCACGCCCATGAGGTTCATGTCGCCCTGGGCTGCGGCGGCCACCAGGCAGCGACCTGCGGCTTCGGTGTATCCGGTTTTGGCGGCCTGCACGCCCTCGACGTAGACGGGGCCGTTGGCGTTGGTCAGCTCATCGGTGGACTCGATGGTGCGCGCCTCTTGCATGTTGGTGGCGGGCAGCTCCCAGGTGGTGGAGCCGGCGATCTCTACAAAGTCGGGCAGCTGAAGGGCGGCGTCAAAGATGAGCGAGAGGTCGTAGGCGGTGGTGTAGTGGTTGTCGTCATGCAGGCCGCAGGGGTTGACGAAGTTGGTATTTTTGCAGCCCAGCTCTTTGGCCCGCGCGTTCATGAGCTCCACAAAGGAGTCGACGCTGCCGGAGACGTGGCGCGCCAGCGCGTAGGCGCACTCGTTGGCGGAGGGCAGAAGCAGGCAGGCGAGCATGTCTTGTACGGTGAGGGTTTCGCCAACCTCGAGACCGGCGGTCATGCTGTTCTCGTCCAGTGCGGTAAAATCCTCTTCCGCAATGGTGACGGTGTCATCCAGCTTGGCGTTCTCTAAAACCAGAAGCGCCGTCATGACCTTGGTGGTGCTGGCGGGGTATCGGCGATCGCCGGAGTTTATGTTGAGCAGCACCGTACCCGTGGTGCGGTCCTTGAGGTAGGCGGACTGCGCCTGCAGCTCCGGCGGGGTGTCGGCGTTGTATCCGGTGTCTTCTGCCAGGGCGACGGAGGGCGCAAAGAGGGCGATGGGCGATGCGATAGGGGTGGCCACGGCGGCGATTAGGGTGGCAGCTAGCGCGGCGCGAAGCGTCTTGTGCGCGAGCCTGCGCAGGGCGGCCGCGGGCGCGTGGGAGAGGGGGGCGTGGTTATGCTGCATGACGTAAACTCTCTACCAGTGCGTATAGGAGCGCTGTCTATTCTATCCCACTAAAGCGCACCTGTTGAGCGCCCATTTTGGAACGGCGGCGTGCCGGTCGCTAGCGGGCGAGGATGACGTGGGTGTGCTCGCGTATGGCTGCAAGCTGCTCGGGAGTTGCCGCGTCGTCGGTGATAAGAGCATCCAGGCGGTCGAGGTTATAGAAGTTGTAGAAATCCATCTGGCCCAGCTTGCTGGAGTCCGCCACCAGGTAGCGCGCAGCGGATCGAGAATAGGCCAGCGACTGCAGGCGACCTTCTTCGATGTTGGAGGTCGAGGCGACGGATCCCATGACCCCGTTGGCTCCGATGAAGCATTTGTCTATGCCCAACGTGGCGACCATCTCTTCTGCAATGGGTCCCACAATGGATGCAGAGCGCTGTCGATGACAGCCGCTGACCATGCAGAGCTCGACGTTTTCTTGCGGAGCGAGCGTGTTGAAGACCAACAAGCTGTTGGTGACTACGCGCAGGGTGGTGGAGGGCAGGCTCGCCGCGATGGCGTTGCAGGTGCTGCCGGATCCTATAAAGATGGTGTCGTGCTCTTCGATAAGGTGCGCGGCGGCATGCCCAATGGCGCGTTTTTGCGGCACGTGCAGGGCGAGCTTGTCGGAATAGGAGCGCTCTGAGTAGGCGGGTGCGGACGCATGCGAAATGGAGCGTATGCCGCCGTGCACGCGCGCGACTTTGCCGGTGCCGGCCAGCTCGTCAAAATCGCGACGCACCGTCATCTCCGAGACCCCCAGGGCGGAGACGGCCTGGCGCACGGAGACCGATCCGTTTTCTACACAGAGGTCAAGCAGGGCTGCCTGGCGTTCGTTCTTTAGCATGGCGGCTCCTTAACCGCAGATAACGCGGGTGTGCTCGGAGAGCTGGCGGTATTGCTCGTCCGTGATGTTTGAATCGATAAAGATGGCGTCGACGTCATCGATGGAGTAGAACGAGAAGAAATCACGCTGGCCGATCTTGCTGGAGTCTGCAACCAGGTAGCGCTCTGTTGAGCGGTTGAACGCAGTTTGCAAAAAGCTGCCAACTTCGGTGTCCGTGCCAAAGACCTCGTTATGAAAGATGCCCGTGGTACCAATAAAGGCCTTGTCGCACGCAATGGATTGCAAAGCGCGCTCGCCGGGCAGGCCGCGAAGAATGCTGGTGCGCCTGCGGTAGATGCCGCCGGAGAGGTAGAGCTCTATGTTGTCGCGATCCGCCAGGGCGGTGAAGACGGGCATGCTGCAGGTGATAACGCGTATGGGGCCGTCCGGTAGAAAATCAACCATAAACTCAACCGAGGTGCCGCCGCCTAAAAAGATGGTGTCGCCCGGCTGGATAATGAGGGCGGCCTGCCGTGCGGCGGCGCGTTTCTCATCAATATGCTCCTGCATCTTTTCAACGTGGGTGAGGGCATGCGTAAGCTTGGTGCCATGGGCGCTGCTTGGCATGCGCGCGCCGCCGTGGACGCGGACAAGTTTGCCCATGTTGGCGAGCTCTGAAAGGTCGCGGCGCACGGTCATCTCTGAGACGCCTAGAGCGTCCGAGATCTCTTTTACGCTGGCGGAGCCGTGCTCCGCGCATAGCTCGAGCAGGGCCTGGTGACGTTCAACTTTGAGCATGCGAACTCCGGGAACGACTAAAGACTATAAATGTTATATATGATGATAGCTAGAATGTTCGTTCAATCAAGTAAATTATAAAAACGAACAATAAAATGTTCGGATTAGGTTGAAAATGAGCCGTTTATCGTCCAAAAGATACCGTTCACAGATGGATGAATAAGCTAAAAATGGCAATCTACCTGCATAGATGCACGGAATGGCAAGATTAGCCGTTGACAAAGATTGAACACGCAACGATTATAAAAAAGAACAAATTCGAACTTAAAAGCGCAAAAATCCTGTGCGATTGAGGGATTTCGAATAGCTAACAAGGTCAAAACAAGACGAGATCGCGTTTGAAACTAGAAGAGGGGATTGGATAGTTCATGAGGATTGGTGTGATTCTTGCTAGTCACGGAGAGTTTGCGAAGGCCGCCCTGGGTGCCGTCGAGATGATCGCGGGCAAGCAGGCCGACGTGGCGACCCTGTCGCTGACCGCCGAGAAGAGCCTGGAGACCTTTGAGGCCGAGATGAAAGACGCCTATGCTCAGCTGACCTCCGAGTGCGATCAGGTTGTCACCCTGTGCGATATCTACGGTGGAACCCCGTTCAACGTCATCACCCGCTGCCTAGCCAGCGGTATGGACATGATCGCCTATACCGGCCTGTCCATGCCCGTGGTGGTGGAGCTTTTGCTTACTCGCGATGGCCTGGAGTCTGCAGAAGACATCCGCGCCCAGCTTGTAGCTGCGCACGCCCAGGCCCAGGCAGAGATCAAGGCTCCGGTTGTAGCGGACGAGGATGAGGACGAGCTGGATCTCTAACAGCGGGCGGGCCAAGGGAAGCTCGTCCAAAAACGCTTTGGCCCGTTACCAATAAAGGAAAGACGCCCGCAAAAAGGGCACCGATAAGAAAGGGCACGCACCATGGCACTCAAGCTTGTAGACATCGACGACCGTCTGATTCACGGCCAGGTGGCAACCACATGGATCCCGGATTACGGCATCGAGTCCGCGATCATCGTTTCCGACAAGGTCGCTAACGACCCCGTGCAGAAGTCCGTCGCGGGCCTGGCTGTTCCGGAGATCAAGGTTAGCGTCTTTGGCGTGGATAAGTTCATCGACGTTCTCAAGAAGACCACCCTCAAGAAGGCGACCATGGTGCTGTTCACCAATCCCATGGACGCGTTGAAGCTGCATGAGAACGGCCTGCCTTTCGATTACCTCAACGTCTCCGGCATGCGCTTTAACGATCAGCGCCACCGCCTGCACAAGAACATGTCCGTCACCGCCGAGGAGAAGGCCGCCTTCGAGGAACTCATGGCGCTGGGCGTTGAGTGCTGGATGCAGACCACCACGCGTGATTCCAAGGAGCCGGTGAGCGAGCTGCTCAAGAACTACTAAGTTGGTAATCAGCTTCGAGTCCGCGGGGATTCGGGGTGTTCCCGGCGCTGGGGTGCCGGGAAGATATGGAAGGAGAGGCTTATGCTTCAGGCACTCTTGCTCGCCATTTGGGCGGGTCTGTGCACCTGGGACCAGTTTGGTCCCCACCTGGGCTTCCGCAAGCCCCTGCTGGCGTCCGTGGGCGTCGGCATCATCCTGGGCGATATGACGACCGCCATCATGATTGGCGCGACCATGGAGCTCATGTGGCTTGGCGTTAACAACATCGGCGCCTACGTTCCGCCTGATGTCATCTCCGGCACCATCGTGGGCGCTGCTCTGGGCATCATGGGCTCCACCGACACCGCCAGCGCCATCGCCCTGGCAGTCGCGGTCGGCATCCCCACCGCCACCTTGGTCCAGCAGCTTAACATCCTGGTCATGACCACCAACGTCTCGCTGGTTCACGCCGCGGACAAGGCCGTCCTCTCCGGTAAGTTCAACGCCGTCAACAAGTACTTCTGGGCAGGCGCCTTCTGCTTCTTCCTCACCCGCGCCGTCCCCGTCTTCATCGCGACCGGCATCGGCTCCTTTGTGATCGAGGACATCATGTCCTTCCTGCAGAACCAGGTGCCCTGGGTCCTCTCCGGCTTCTCCACCGCCGGCGGCATGATGCCCGCTGTTGGTCTGGCGATGCTCCTCACCATGATGATGAAGAAGAACATGTGGATCTTCCTGCTCATCGGCTTTGTCATGGCGGCTTTCCTCAACGTTCCCACCGTCGGCATCGCTCTCGCAGCCTGCGCAGCCGCCGGCATCTGGGACGTCATCACCGAGGGCCAGAAGAACCAGCCCGCCCCTGTGGCCGCAGCGCCTGCTGACGGCTCCGAGACGGAAGAGGAGTATGATCTCTAATGGGAAAGATTTCAAAGTCCACCCTGAATAGGGTTCTGCTCAGGACCCAGGGCTGCCAGTTCGCCCACAACTACGAGCGCATGCAGTCCCTGTCCCTGACCTATTGCTTCGCCCCCGTCCTCGAGGAGCTCTACAAGGACGCTCCCAAGGAGGAACGCGTCCACGCCATGCAGCGTCACCTCGAGTACTTCAACACCCACCCGTTGGCGATCCCCTTCATTCTGGGCATCACCGCGGCCATCGAGGAGTCCACGGACGAGGACCAGAAGGACACCGTCGTCGCCATCAAGACCTCTCTTATGGGTCCCTTCGCAGGCCTGGGCGACTCCCTGCTGAACCTCACCTGGTTCCCCATCGCCGGCTCCATCGGCGCCTCCATGTGCGTCGACAACGGTTCCATCGTGGGCCCGCTGGTCATGTTCCTGCTCATCAACCTGCTGTACTGGCCGCTGAAGTACTTTGGCCTGCACAAGGGCTATGAGATGGGCATGGATCTGGTCGAGAAGGCCGGCGTGGCCATCTTCGACCGTCTTGGCAACCTCGCCAACGTCCTGGGCGTCATGGTCACCGGCGGCCTGATCGCCACCACCGTCAAGCTCAAGCTCGCCGTGCAGTTCGCCTTTGGCGAAGGCGACCCGCTGGTTCTCCAGGACCAGCTGGACAAGGTGCTGCCCTACGCGCTGCCCGTCCTGCTGACCTTCATTTGCTATCGCCTGCTCAAGCGCGGCCAGGGCAAGAACTCCGCCCAGATCATCATCGGCCTGATCGTGTTCGCGTTGGTGTTCGCCGCCATCGGCTTCTACTTCCCCGCGTTTAAGATCTTCGCTTAATTCCTTTTTCAGCGACTATTCCAAAGCGCCCAACCTTCAAGGCGCGCTTCCCTCCCTGGGGGCGCGCCTTTTTCGGCTCAGGACAGCACGTCCTGCGAGCCCCCAGGCAGGTCGTGTTGTCCTGAGCCGAAACCTTTTTGCCCTGGTGCCGAGCCGTGTGCCAAGGCGCTCTATCTGGACGAGGTCCTCGTCCAAAAACAATCGCGTAGACCAACGTATATGTTGAAAGGGAGAGTCATGAGAACGGTATTGGTGCTGATGGACACGCTGCGTCGCGACGTGCTCTCGTGCTACAACCCCCAGACTGAGGTGAAGACGCCCAACCTGGACAGGTTTGCGGAGCGCTCGTGCGTGTTCGACAACCACTGGATTGGCTCCGCCCCCTGCATGCCGGCTCGTCGCGACATCATGTGCGGCCGATACAACTTTCTCGAGCGCCCCTGGGGCCCCATCGAGCCCTTTGACGTGACGCTGCCCCAATGCCTGCGCGCGGCCGGCGCCTTTTGCCACATCACTACCGACCACTGCCACTATCTGCGCACCGGTGGCGAGGGCTACCTGCAGGAATTCAACACGTGGGATTACTATCGCGGGCAGGAGGGCGACCCCTGGGTGAGCCGCATCGACGAGCCCGATAACATGCCGGAGACCTTTTACGGCCGCGTGCGCGAGCAGTATCAGAAGAATCGCCAGAAGTGGCCGCGCGAGGAAGACATGCCCAGTCCCAAGACCTTCCAGTCCGCATGCGACTGGGTGGAGGACAACAAGGGCAAGGACGATTTCTTCTTGATGGTCGAGGCTTTTGACCCTCATGAGCCCTTTGACGTGCCGGACAAATACATGGAGATGTACGGCGGCAAGGGCGAGCTTGACCGCGACTACTTCGAGATCCCGCAGTACAAGCGCGTCTCTGACACGGACCTCAACGACGGCGCGGTCGATTACATCCAGCGCCGCTACCAGGCCCTGGTCACCATGACCGATCACTGGTTTGGCAAGCTGATCGATAAACTGGACGAGAACGGCATGTTCGAGGACACCATGATCATGGTCACCACCGACCACGGGTACTTCTTGGGCGAGCGCGACTACATGGGCAAGAACTACATGCACCTGTATAACGAGCTGGCGCATCTGCCGTTTATCGTCCACTTCCCGGGCGGCGCGCGCGCCGGCGAGCACGCGCACCAGCTTACCCAGGCGATCGACATCATGCCAACCGTGCTCGAGGCGCATGGCTGCGAGATCCCCCGCGAGGTCACGGGCGTCTCGTTGGTTCCGCTGATGACGGATCCGGACGCCCCCGCGCGCGACTACGCCCTGTACGGCGTGCACGGCATGACGGTGAACGTCACGGACGGCCGCTACACGTACTTCCGCGCGCCGGTTGAGGGCAACCAGCCCTGCTTTGAGTATGCGGCGCTGCCCCATACCATTCGCAAGAAGATGGGGTCAGACTGCCCAGAGGAGATCGAATGCGGCCGCTTCTTTGCCCGCACGGCCTATCCGCTGTTCAAGATCCCCTGCAAGCGCCCGGCGCAGATCGAGAGCGCCGCGCCGCTGGCAGAGGTTGCCCAGACCATGCTTTTTGACCTTGAGAGCGACTATGGCCAGAAGAACAACCTGGCCGGCAAGGGCTTGCCTGAAGAGCGCAAGATGATCGACTTGCTGCTGCGCGGCCTTGAGGAGCACGAGTCTCCCGCCGAGCAACGCGAGCGCCTGGGTCTATAGCCCTTTAGCTGATTAGATATCAAGCCGGTGGGCGCGCAAGCGTTTTGCCGGCTTTCTCATTGCGGTATCTTGGGAGATGCCAGATAAGGATGGAGGTGTGCGATGGGGAAGAGCAATGCTGTGCCGTCCTCTAATCGTCCTAATGTGCTGTTGGTGATGTGCGACCAATTCCGTGGCGACTGCCTGGGGATTGATGGGCATCCGGATGTGAAGACGCCCTATTTGGATACGCTGGCGGCCGACGGCGTGCTGTTTGAAAACGCGTATTCCGCCTGCCCCAGCTGCATTCCGGCGCGCGCCGGGCTGTTTACGGGCAAGACGCCCCGGCACCATGGCCGCGTGGGATACCAAGACGGTATCGATTGGAATTACGACCATATGCTGGCCCAGGAGATGCGCGATGGCGGATACCAGACCGCGGTGGTGGGCAAGATGCACGTGCATCCGCCTCGTTTGGGTTGCGGTTTTGAGCACATGCGCTTGCACGACGGCTACATTGGGCGCTACCGCAAGGCGAACCTGCCGCATTGGATGCACCAGACGGTGAGCGATGATTACGTGCGCTTCCTTAAAAACGAGCTGGGCGAGTTCGCCGACGTCAACGGTTCCGGCGTCGAGAACAACTCCTGGATCACGCATCCCTGGATCTATGAGGAGCGCCTGCATCCCACCAATTGGGTTGTGGACGAGTCCATCCGCTTTTTGGAGACACGCGACCGCACGCGCCCGTTCTTCCTCATGACCAGTTTTGTTCGCCCCCATCCGCCCTTTGACGCGCCGGCGTCCTATTTTGACCTGTACCGCGATATGGACCTGCGCGAACCCGCCCGCGGTGATTGGGACGACGAGGCCGCGACGCAACGCGACGGCATGGTGTTGGACAGCGTGCACGGTTGTCGCGACGCGGAACTGCGCCGCGAGGCAATGGCCGGCTATTATGCCTGCATCACACATCTGGATCATCAGATTGGCCGCTTGATCACCGCATTGGAGAACGACGAGACCTACCACGACACCGTCATCATCTTCACGGCGGACCACGGCGAGATGCTCTTTGACCACAGCTTGTTCCGCAAGGTGCTTCCGTACGAGGGCAGCGCGCGTATTCCCCTTATCATCCACGTGGGCAAGAACGTGGCGTCGCGCGTGGTTCGCACCAGCGACAGCGCCGTGGAGTTGATGGATATCATGCCCACCATGCTGGAACTGTGCGGCATCGATGTTCCAGAAGACGTGGACGGCGTTTCGCTGGTGGGCGAGTTGACCGCCGGCGAGGCAATTTCTCGTCCATACGTGCATGGCGAGCATAGTCGTGATGTGGAGCAGTCAAACCAGTACATTGTGACGCCGCATGACAAGTACATCTGGTTTACCCAGACCGGTCGCGAGCAGTATTTTGACCTGGACGCCGACCCGCGCGAGGAACATGACCTTATCGCCGACGAGGCGCATGCGGATTGCATCGCCCGGCTGCGCGCCGCGCTTGTGAGCGAGCTTAAGGGCCGCCCCGAGGGCTATGTGGCTGACGGCAAACTGGTGGTTGGCCAAAAGCCTGCTACCATGCTGTACCAGTAAGTACCGCCAAGGCGCCCGCATGCGCGGTTGCGTGCGCGGACACCTTGATGTGAGACGGGGGATAGACATGGATATGAAGGTCATTGGCTTTGCGATTTTGGGCCTCGCTATTGCGGGAACCATCTTTATGGAAGTTAAGAAGCGCACCATCTTTGCCAAGATCGAGCATTACTTTAGCGAGCAGGATTACGCAAGCTGCCTTGAGCTTTTGGACAAGACTTTGACCCAGATGGTCTACCCCCGCTATAACCAGCTTTTTATGAGGCTCAACTGCCAGATGGGCCTTGAGAACGTAGGCGAGGCCACTCGCATCATCGACGAGATGATGGGCCTTAAGATGAACCGCGAGCAGCAGCTGGCGTTGTACAGCAAGGCGTTTGCATTCTTTGTTGAGAACGAAGATAAGAGCCGTGCCGAAAAGGTGCTGGAGAGCATTGAGAAGATGGGTGACGAGGGGCTGGCGCAGGTGAGCCGCGAGACCTTCGAGATCTTCTTGAACCATTCGGACAAGTACCTCGACCAGATGCTCGCCAGGCTCGACGAGGCGGGCGAGGGCGAGCGCCTGCGCCTGTACCAGCTCATCGCCGTCCAGTATGAAAACAGAAACGACAGCGCTTCTGCGGATGCCTATTACAAAAAGGCCGTCGACGCGCTCGACGCGCTGCAGAAATAGCGCATAAAGGAACAGGGTTAGCACCACGTTATGATCTTTCATATCGCAGCGATCGCGTTTTTCGCGTCCACCATCGGAGCCATCTGCGGCATCGGCGGCGGTGTCATCATCAAGCCGGTCATGGATGCGTTCGGCGTCATGGACGTTTCGGTCATCATCTTCTTGTCTGGCTGCACCGTCTTGTCCATGACATGTTACTCGGTTATTAAAGCCAAACGCGCCGGCGATTCTCAGATCGAGTTTGCCATCGATACGCCGCTGGCTATTGGCGCGGCCCGATTAACTTGGTGGTGCTGTTCTATTTCTTTAGTATGCCTACCAAGCGCGCCGCGCAAAGCTCGCTTTACATCATCTTGTTCTCGCAGGCGGCCAGCACCGTGGCGTCGCTTGCAACGGGCGGTGCGGCAGGCGTGGACATGCTGATGCTGGTGGTCATGGCATGCTGCGGTATCTTGGGCGGCTTTGCGGGCCGTAAAGTGAACAGCAGAATCGATGACCGGGCGGTGGACAAGCTTTTTATTGGCTTGATGGTTGTTATCATGGGTATCTGCGTGTTTAACATGATCAAGTACATGGGCGTCTAGCGTTTGGGTATCAAGTTTCTATTGGCTTTTGCCCATCGACCGCCTAAATCTGCAGTGTCTGCGGATAGCGAAATCAAGGAGAAGAAACGTATGGATCTGTTGGCTCAAAAGGATTCCTGGTTGGTCTACGCCCTATTCGCCATCGGCGCCGTTATGCTTGTCTACACGTTGTACCTGCTGGTCGAGCAGCGCCGCTCGCTGGTGTTCGAGGTTTCGCGCGGTCCGTGGACCTATGTGGTATCTGTCGGCCTTATCGCGTTCGCTGTCGGTTACTACTTCTTTGCGGGCCAGAGCCTTAAAGAGGTCGCGACGGGTTCCGTGTTGTTTGCTTTCGCCATCTTTATGGCGGCGGTGCGCAACGGCGTCGGCCGTACGGGCGTGTACATCGACGGCGTGCGCTACGCTTGGTCCAAAGTCGACGCCGCGCGCGTTGCCAAAGATCATGGCAACCCGGTTGTGACTTTTAGGATCAAGGATATCGAGCGTCCCATTCGCCTGCCCGGTTGCGATGCCAAAGAGGTCTCTCAGTTTGTGGGCGAGATGGGGAAGTCTTACGGCTTCAATACCAAGTAGGGCATTCGCTTTACGCCTCGTGCGTTCGCGCGTTAGCTCGACTCGTCCCGCGACTATTGTTTTTGACATATGCCTGGTACGGCCCGCCTTAACGCCTTTTCAAGAATGGCGTTAAGGCGGGCTTCTTTTTTGCAGCGTTCACGCGTGCGCACGCTTCGCTTGCGGTGGGGTGGGTGTGGGGCGAGCGATTGAAGGCCTCTTGCTGCGCTGATCGAGCTCGCGGTGCCCGTCTGGCGGGGTGGAGGGATGGTGGGGTGGCGGGACCAAATAGTGCGTTAGTGCGGAGAGGGGTGAGTGTCAAAAAGTGCTTTAGTGCGGAGGTTAGGACAAATAGTGCGTTAGTGCGGAATGGAGGCGGTCCGGCGATCGATCTCTATGCAGTAGGTAATATCGTCCAAGTAATCTAGCTCGGGTAATGTTAGGTTCTTATTCATAAGGTACCCCGCCTTTCACCCTCTTTCACCGCACTAATGCACTATTTGACACTTTTGGAACCGCACTAACTAACTATTTGTCCTAACCTCCGCACTAAGCCATTATTTGGCACACTTCGATTCCGCGCTAACGTGCTATTTGGTCCCGGCTGGCGCTTGGGACTGGGAGGGCTGCCGCACTCCCTAACGTGCTATTTGTTCTCGGCAAAATAAATCCCCCGGCGGGCGGTTGGCCGGCCGGGGGATTATCTTGTGCAAGCTGTCGAAGTGTTGGCTTACTCGGAGGGTTCTCCGTAGGCGACCACTACGTTGATGGTGTCGCCCGTCTTGGCGGAACCGGTGGGGCTCCAGCTGATGACGTAGTCGGGGTGGATGCCCTCGTTGGTGCCATCGGCGTAAGAGAAGCTGGGGACAAAGCCCGCATTCTTCAGCGCGCTCTCGGCCTGGGCCTTGGTCATGCCGGAGAGGCTGGGGACGGAAACGGAGCCGCCGGTCTGGCTGCCGGAGCCGGTGTTATCGCCCGAATCATCATCGTCGCTGCCGGGCTTCTTGCCCTTAGAGATGGTGATGGTGATTTCGGTATCAGGGGCGGCGGTACCGGTGTGGCTTTGAGCCATGACCGTTCCCTTATCGTACTCGTCGCTGTAATCCTCGGCGTAGGCAACCTTAAAGCCGGCGTTGGTCAGCTCGTTGGACGCCTTGGCCTTGGTCATGCCCAGAACGCCGGGGACAGCCTGCTCGTCGGGGCCGGCGGAAACCTTGTATTCAACAACGGTGTCGACTTCTACCTCTTCGCCCTCGGCGATGGACTGCTCAAAGACTTCGCCCTTGTTCGCGTCGTTGGCCTCGGTGACCGCCTTGCCCTTAAGGTTCGCCTGCTTCAGCGCGGCTTCGGCGGCTTCTTGGGTGCGACCAACGAGCTTGGGAACCGTGGTGGTCTCCGCGGGCTTCTCGCCCTTAGAAATGACCAGGGTCACTTTATCGGTGGTGCGGACGGACCTACCGCCGTCGGGGGTTTGGTCGCAAACCTTGCCCTCGTCCTGCTCATCATTGAATTCCTGGGTGATCTCCACGTTGGTGATACCCAAAGAACGCAGGTTTTCGACAGCGGCCTCCTGCTCCCAGCCAATTAGGCTGGGCATGTCGACGGTCTCGCCGCCGCCAAGGAACTGGCTGGCAGCGAAGACGGCGAAAGCGATAACGGCGATAACGCCCACTACGATAGCGGCGATCTTGCCTTTGCCCATACCGTTGTCTACCGGCTCAAACCCGTTTGTACTCGAGGGCGCTCCGCCGTGGGCGGCGTTGCGGCTTGCTGGGCGAGCGGTGGTCTGCGCTGCGGCGGGACGGGCCATCATCTGGGTGGAGTCGTTCATCACGCGGGTCTCCGTAGCGCCCATGCCCGCTGCGGCGCCGATGACGCGGGTGGGCTCGGGGACGTCGACGGTGCGACCGGAGAGGTAGGTGTTCAGCACGCCGCGCAGCTCTTCGGCAGACTGGAAGCGATTCGCGGGGTCCTTTTCCATGCAGCGCAGGATGATGCGCTCGAGGCTTGGGTCTACGCTGGAGTTGATCTGGCTGGGCGGCACGGGCATCTCGTTGACCTGCTTAAGGGCAACGGAGATGGCGTCGTCGCCGTCAAAGGGAACGCGACCGGTGGCGCACTCGTACATGACGACGCCAAGCGAGTAGATGTCGCTCGTGGGGCCAAGCTCCTGGCCGCGCGTCTGCTCCGGGCTTACGTAATGGGCGGTGCCCAGCACGTTGTTGTCCTGGGTGAGGTGGCTGTTCTTGGCGCGGGCGATGCCAAAGTCCATGACCTTGATGTTGCCATCGGGCTGGACCATGATGTTTTGCGGCTTGATGTCGCGGTGGACGATTTCATGCTTGTGGGCAACAGAGAGGGCGGCGCAGATCTGCGAGCCAATCTGGGCGACCTTCTTGGGGTCCAGCGCGCCGTGGCTGCGGATGCCGCTCTTAAGGTCCGTGCCGCGCAGGTATTCCATGACGATGTAATAGGTGTCGCCATCTTTGCCCCAGTCGTAGACGCCGACAATGTAGGGGCTTTGCAGGCCGGCCGCCGCCTGGGCCTCTTGCTTGAAGCGCGCGGCGAACGTGGCGTCGCCGGCGTATTGCGGCAGCATGATCTTGACCGCGACGGTACGGTCCAAAACCTGATCCTGCGCACGGTAGACGGTGGCCATGCCGCCCGATCCTACCTTGTCTTTGAGAAGGTATCGACCTCCCAAAACCCTCTGCTGTTCCATGTGAGCTGCTCCTTTAAACTTCTGAGCGTTTTAACCAAACTATACGGGATGCGATGCGTGCGAAGTATTAGTGAGGCACCCTATCACAACCCTTGCGCGGAAAGTGCGGCGGAAAGTACCTGACTGGCTACGTAGGTGGCTTTGACGCCGTGCACGTCGTAGTTTTCCAACATAACGGAAATCGCCACGGTGGGCGTATCGTACGGCGCGAACCCAACAAAGACGGAGTTCACGTGGGTACCGGTTTCTGCGGTGCCGGTCTTGCCGGCAACCTTGACGCCTGCGACCGCCGCGGCGCCGCCCGAGCCCTCCTCAACAACGTCGAGCATGGCTTCCTTTACCTGCTGGGCGGTGCTGGAGCTTACGGCTTGGCCAAGGGAGCGCGGCTGCGTGCTCTTAATGACCGTGCCCTCGGGCGAGAGGGTCTGCGCGACCACGTAGGGGTTCATGGCGATGCCGCCGTTGGCGATGGCTGCCGCCATGACCGCGTTTTGCATGGGCGTGGTCTGCGGGCCGGCGGTGTGCCCCTGGCCCACGGGCTGGCCGGCGCCCGCCCATGCCAGCTCCCACTCGGTCATCAGCGAGGGGTCGGGCATGATGGAGGTCGCGGTCGAGAAGTCCAGGCCAAGGGACTGCCCGTAGCCAAAGGCGTTGGCGTACTGCACCAGGGAGGTGGCGCCTACCTGGTTGGCAACCTGGCCAAAGACTACGTTGGACGAGACCGCGAAGGCGCGGCGCAGCGAAATGGTGCCAAAGTTGGCGTTCTCATAGTTGGTGACGTCGGCGTTGCCGATCTCCATGCTGGAGGGGGCGCTGTAGGTCTCCTGCAAGCTGGATGCGCCGGTGTCGAGCGCGGCGGCGAGCGTGATCACCTTGAAGGTGGAGCCCGGCGTATAGAGCGCCTGGGTGGCGCGGTCGTACATGGAGACGCCGGATTCCTCGGTTGCGCTGATCGAGGCATCGACGTCGTTGTTGTCGTAGCTGGGCGCGGTGGCAGAAGCCAGCACGGCGCCGGTGCGCGGGTCGAGGACCACGATGGCTCCGCTCATGCCGGAGAGCGCTTGCTCGGCGGCCGACTGAATGCGCGAGTCGATGGTGAGCATGACGGAATTGCCCGGCTGAGAGATGCCTGCGAGCGAGTTCACAGCATTCATCCAGCTGGAGTAGTCCTTGGAGCCGGTGAGCGTCTCGTTCATGGTGTTCTCGACGCCGGCGGTGCCGTAGCGGGTGGAGTAATAGCCCACCACGTTGGCGGCGAGGTTGCCGTTGGGGTGGGATCGGCTGTACGTACCGTCCTCGTTCTGAATGGATTCGGCCAGCGTCACGCCATCGGACGTGATGATGGAGCCGCGTTTGACGTAGGCCGCGCGCGCGATGCTGTGGTTGTTGATGGACATGTTCTGGTAGTCCTTGGCCTTGAATACCTGGATGTAGGTGAGGTTGCCGACAAGGATCGCGAACAGGGCCGTGAAAGCGAAGACCGCTACGGTAAGACGCTTGGCGAGTGCGACTCGTCCCAAAACGCCGGATTCGGGCGTATCGAGCAGACGGCGGCGCAGACGGGAGCCGGGGCGCGCGTGCGATCCGCCAGCGGAGCCGGTGAGGCCTGCGGCGGATGCGTTGCCGCCATAGACGCGGGTGCCCGCCGCGCTGACGCCGTCGGGGACGGGGACGTCCTGCGCGGCCATGATGCCGGTGCCGGAGAGTTCGGCTTCGCGGCCCGTGGCCTCATCGCCGGCGCGCAGCAGCAGCGCAACGATGATGAAGCTCGACAGCAGCGAGGAGCCGCCCTGGCTCATGAAGGGCAGGGTGACGCCGGTAAGCGGGATGAGGCGGGTGACGCCGCCGACGATGAGGAACGCCTGGAAGGAGATTGCCGCGGTAAGGCCGCTGGCGCAAAATGCGGCGAGGTCGGACTTGGCGCGGGCGGCGGTGGTGAGGCCGCGCACGGCGAACAACATGAACAGGAACAGGACCGCGGCGCCGCCTAGAAGGCCCATCTCCTCACCGATGGCGGAGAATATGAAGTCGGACTCGACGATGGGGATCAACGTGGGCATGCCCTTGCCAATACCCGTGCCCACCAGGCCGCCATCTGCGAGGGAGAACAGCGACTGCACCAGCTGGTAGCCATCTCCGGAAGGGTCGGCGAACGGGTCGAGCCAGATCTGGAAACGGGTCTGCACGTGGCTCATGACCTTGTATGCCCCAAAACCGCCCGCGGCCAGCAGCGCAAAGCCGATGACGACGTAGGAGATGCGGCCCGTAGCAACGTAGAGCATCAGCAAGAAGATGGTGTAGAACAGCACGGCGCTACCCAGGTCGCGTTCAAAGGCAACGATGAGCATGCAGATGCCCCAGACCACAAAGAGCGGCAGCAGCAGTTTGAGGCGGGGGACCTTAAAGCCCAGTACCTCGTGGTTGGAGATGGAGAGAAGCTCGCGGTTCTCGGCCAGATAACCTGCTAGGAAAAGGACGATGAAGACCTTTGCGAACTCGCCTGGCTGGATGGAGAAGCCGCCAATGGTGATCCACAGCTTTGAGCCGTAGATTTCCGTACCGATAAAGATGGGCAGCAGCAACAGCAGGATGCCTATGGCACCCAGCGAGTACTTGTATTTTTTGACCACGTCCAGGTTTTTAACCAGCGCAAGCGTTATGACCATAAGGACAATGGAGGCAAAGAGGATGATGAGCTGGTTCATCGCCAGCTCTGGCTTGACGCGCGTAACAAACGTGATGCCGACGCCCGAGAGCAAAAAGACCACGGGTAGAATCGCGGGGTCGGCTCCGGGTGCCAGGATGCGCACGGCGATATGGGCCGCGGCAAAGGCGGCGAACAGGCCGATGGGCACGGCGAGCGTCTGGAACGTCAGGGCGGTTCCGGTGGTGATCACGTACATGGCGTACAGCAGCACCACGGGAAACGCGGCCGAAATCAGCAAGAAGAGCTCGGTATTGCGGCGGCTGCTCACTGGGCATCGCCTCCAGAGGTCGGGTTTTCAGCGGACGAGGAAACCGAGTTGGCGACATCGCCTGAAGAGGCGGCGCCGGGGATGGCGCTGCCGCTATCGGCCTCAACGCCAGAGCGCACAACATTGGCGTCCTGTATCTGCTTGCTTTGGTCTTCGTCAATCTGCTCGCGGTATTTGGAAACCGTCTTGGCCGCGGCCTCGACGCTCTTCTGGGGAATGCCCTCGCGCAAGCGGTTTTGGGTATCCTCGGGCAGGTCGCTTAGCATGACGGACGTCTCGTCCTCAAGCCAGTGCAGCTCAAAGTCCATAACCTTGTTGGGGACGCCCCTGTAGATGGCGACGGCGTCGTCCTTGACGCCCAGGTACACCGAGTTGGCGACGGATGCCAGCGCGATGACGCCTATGAGGGCGAGCAGCGCGACGACGGCGCTGATGACGGCGATAACGTTGCGGCGGCGACGCTTGGAGATCTCGCGCAGCTTGCCATCGTCTACCACGTCTACCACCACGACGGTGCAATTGTCGGAGCCGCCGGCGGCCAGCGCCGCATCGACTAGATTGTCGGTGCAGATTTGGGCGGTGGACGATTGGGCGGCGATGTTTTCGATCTCGCCGTCGGGAATCATGCTGGACAGGCCATCTGAGCACAGGATAAGGCGATCGCCCTCTTCGATATTGAGGGAGAAATGGTCCGCGTACATGGCGGGGTCCGAGCCCAGTGCGCGCGTGATAACGGAGCGGTTGGGGTGGACGCGTGCCTCGTCTGCGGTGATCTCACCGGCGTCTACCAGCTCCTCCACATAGGAGTGGTCGCGGGTGACGCGGATAAGCGTGCCCTCGTGCAGCAGGTATGCGCGCGAGTCGCCTACGTGGGCGATAGCGATGGTGTTGCCTTCTATATAGGCCGCGGTGGCGGTACAGCCCATGCCCGGCTTGCCCAGGCCGTTGAGCGCGGCTTCTATTACCGCGGCGTTGGCGGCTTCGATTGCTGCGCCCAACAGGGCGGGATCGGCGGTATGCGGGGCTGTTTTGGCGATGGTCTCCACGGCGATGGAGCTCGCCACCTCGCCCGCGGCGTGGCCGCCCATGCCGTCGCACACGCAGAAAAGCGGCGACTGGACCAGGTAGGAATCCTCGTTATGCGAGCGAACGCAGCCCACATCGGAGCGCGCGCCCCACATAAGCTGCGTGGTGGTGCCGGCGTCATAGGTTGAGTCGGCATCGATGAGATCGTCCGTGATGGGGGCGAAGCTCTGGGTTGAACCGGGGTCCTTGAGCTTTGCCTCGACGGCGGCGACGTCTATCTCCGCGGTGTCCGCGGGCGAGGTTTCCGCCTGTGCGTCGTCCTCGTCTTCATCGGCGCGCTGGGGCGTATGGGCTGCGGGGGCGGCTGCGCGCGCAGCATCTGCGGCGTCCGCGGCGTCGACGGAACTTGCGGCGCCGGCGACGGCATCGGTGGAGCCTGCGGCGCTGGATGGCGCGGCGTCCTCTGCGGGGGCGGCGTGCTTGCCCACGGGCCCGGCGGCCGCTTCGAGAAAGCCGGGTATCGAGCGGGCCTCGCCCACGTACTCGGCCGACGCCTCAAAGAGGTCCTCGCTGTGCGAGTGCTCGGTGTGGGAGCGGTCCGCATGGGATCGCTCTGCGCGAGGGGCATCCTCTTGGGGCGCGTCCGCGTGAGGGCCGCCGGCAAGCGTGGAGGCAACGTGGGCGGCGGCGAGCGCCTCGAGCTCGTCTGCGGGCTCGGGGTCGAAAGCGTCTGCAGGGCGCTGCGTGAGGTTGTTTTCCTCGTCCGTCATCGGCGGTTCACCTTCATGACGACGTCGCCGATCTGGACCTCGTCACCCTCGCGGAGGGTGGCGGGCTCGACCAGCTGGCGACCGTTGACCAGGGTGCCGTTGAGCGAGTTGAGGTCTTCGATGACCAGCGCGGGCCCCTGCAGCGAGAAACGGGCGTGCGATGCCGAGACAAACGGCTCGTTGATGCAGATGTCGGAGCTGGGGGAGCGGCCGACGATGACCGGGCCCAGCATGTCCACGTGGATGCCGCGGATACCGCGCGGGCCCTTGTCGACGTCGATGGTCCAGATCGCGGAGTCGCGGCGCTGGCCGCGGACCAGGCCCACGCCCGTCTTCATGACGGCGAACAGGAAGATGTAGAGCAGGATGACCAGGACGATGCGTCCCGCAAACAGGATCAGGTCGATCATATGGCGGCTCAGCCCCTAAACTCGAACGTGCTCAGGCCAAAGGTGAGAAGGTCGCCGTCGCGCAGCGGACAGCGCGAGATGCGGCGGTTGTTGACCAGGGTGCCGTTGGTGGAGTTGAGGTCCTCGATGGACCAGTCGCTGCCCGTGTAGGTGAGCTGCGCGTGTCGGCGACTCACGTTGGGGTCGCGCAGGACCACGTCGGCGGCGGCGCGCTCGCGGCCCACGATGCAGCGGGCGCCGTTGATGTCCAGCGCTTCGCCGGTCACCACATCGACCAGCTGGGCGCGCGGCTGCGCCGCTTGCTGGGGGCGGGGGGACGTAACGCTGGGTACGGATGCCGCAAGGCCGGCGGCGGTCCCGGCGGCAGCGCCTGCGGCGGCGGCTCCGCCCAGGCCGGCCATCGCGTCGCGCGTCATGGTCTGCGGCACGGGGATGGGGGCTGCGGGGTCGATGGGGTTTGGTGCAAACGGGTCGGCTGCCGGTGCGAAGGGGTCTGCGGGGGCAAACGGGTCTGCCGCGGGCGAGGGCACGGAAGAAGCAAGGTCTCCCTGCTGAGAGCCCGCGCCTGCGAAGGCAGCGGCGGGCTGCGTCGCCGGACGGGTTTCGACGGGAGCGGAAACGCGCTGGGGCTTCTGCGCGCCGGTGAGGCCCTTTTGGTAGGCGCGCTCTTCCTCGTACAGGCGACCCAGGGTGGGGGCGTCCACGTTCTCGGCAAAGACGGAGAAGCGGCCGCTCTTAAGCGAAGGGTCGATCATAAAGCGAACCAGGGGCTCGCCCACAAAGACATAGCGCTTTTTATCAGCCTGCGCCTTGACCAGCTCGCTCACCTCTGCGGAGAGCTGCGGGTAATAGGGCGCCATGAGGGGATCGTCCTCATTGGCGATAAGGATGGTGTAGAGCGCCGGCGCGGTGTTGACGCCGTTTATAACCAGCGTCTGATCTTCCATCTCGCGCGCGGCCTGCCGGGCGAGCTTTTTGAACGAGAACGGCGCGCGCGTGGCGCCAAAGATGCCAGCGACGCGGTCTTCGAAGATATTAAGGAAGTTCACGAACGATCACCTTCCGGAACATGCTTATAGCCAAGTGTGTATGCACATATCCAAACGATTATAGAGGAAAGCCCTCCGCTCGCCCCCGCTGTTAGGACCTGCGCCGTTGACAAGCTGGCAATTTCCATAGGGTGCGCAAGACACAGCAGCACGGGGGAAACGACCAGCGGCAGCGCGTATGCCAGCGCAAATGCGCCGGTTCCGCGGGAATCTTGGTATCGACTCCAGGCGAGGCTGTGCGCAAGCGAGATACCCGCTGATAGGGCTGCGACGCCCGCGATGGCCATCAGCGTGTCCGGCGCGGCTAGGGCCGCAAAGGCGACGTCTATAGGAAGTTGGCCCGCGCCTTGGGACGCGGCGAGCATGAGGGCGGAGAGCGCGGTGCCAAGAGCGATCGAGACCGCGGCGGTGACCGGCGAGAGGAAGTAGCCCGCCGCAGCCGCGACCGGCGCCAGCGCGGAGGGGCTGCTCGCGACGACGGAGAGGGCCATGCATGCGGCCAAGGCCATCGAGGCGGCGGGGACGGTGCGGCCCCACACCAGCCACCAGGCGGCGGCGAGGGCGAAGATGAGGACGATGGTGGGGATCCCTGCGAGGGACGCGGTGGCGCTGGCGACCGTGAAGACCAGGCCGGCGAGCGCCAGCGCGGAGCCCATTTGCGGCGCCGCCCCCGCGGCGGCTCCAACGGCGACGGCGGACAGCAGGCATGCCAGCGGGTTTGCAACGCCTGCGGTCTGCATGAAGGAGAACGTGACGGCGGCGACGGAGGCTCCGGCGACAAGGCCCATGGCGATGCGCCGGGCGCGCGGGTCGCGGCTGCCCAGGTGGCCTTCTGCCGGGTCGAGCTCCCAGGTGCGCCTGGGCGCCAAGGAGTCCTCGTCCTGCGATTCCTCCTCGTCCGACGTGAGTTGGTCGATCATGCGCGCAAGGCTCTTGCGGCCCTCACGCGGATTGCCCAGGTTGTACAGAAAGCGGTCGCCAAAGTCCAAGACTGAGGAGATGCGCATGGCGGGGTCTGGGTCCAGGGCGCTCAAGAGCGCTTGCTCGGCGAGCTCCGGCAAGTCCGGTAAAAGGGTGCCGGGCAGGACCACGCCCTCGTTGATGCGGGTCATGGAATCGATGGGTGAGCCCGCGCGGAAGGGCGCGTCGCCGCAGAGCGATTCGTAGAGGACGCAGGCGAGCGAGAAGATGTCGCTGCGCTCGTCCACATAGTCGCCGCGCAGCTGCTCGGGCGGCATGTAGCCGATGGTGCCGCCGCGCGCCCCGCCAAAGCCCGCCGCGCTGGTGAGGGTCGCCATGCCAAAGTCGGTTATCTTGACGTGCCCGCTGCGGTCGATCAGCACGTTGGCGGGCTTGATGTCCAGGTGGAGCACGCCGTTCTCGTGGGCGTAGGCGACGGCCTGCACCAGGGCGTCTGCGATGCAGGCGGCTTCATCGTAGGTGAGCGAATTGCCCTCTACCTGCGAGAGGAACTCTTCGAGCGACATGCCGTCGACGTATTCCATAACCAGATAGGCGTACCCGGCATCATAGGTGAAGTCGATGACGGAGACGATGTTGGGGTGTTGAAGCATGCTTGCCGTGCGCGCCTCCGCAAGCGCGGTGCGCGTGGTCTCCGCTGCGGCGCGCGTGTAGGGCGACGCCAAGGGCATGCGCTTGATGGCGACGCGGCGCTGCAGGCGGCCGTCCAGGCATATCTCTACGCTGCCAAAGCCGCCGGCGGCCCGGGTTTCTAGCGGACGATAGCGCTTGAGCAGGGCGGACGCCGCCGTGCCCGCGGGCTGGGGCATGGGGGCGGGGGCCTGTGCGAAGTTGGCGCGCCGGGGTTGCTGAGATTCCTGTTGGGGCCGTTGCTGCACCCGTTGCGGCGATCGCTGTGACGAGAAGAGTGGCATGAAGATGCCTTTCCTGGTGCGTTTTTGGTGTGTTTAAGGCATGCATTGCCGCATTTTATCACGCTGCAGATGGCGGAACCGTGGAGGTGTGGAACCGCGAGGCTCCGCGCGGCGTCTGCCCGTATCCCGCTCGTGTCCCTGCCCGTACGGGGCGGGCCCGGCTTCGCTTGCGATGAGAACCACAAACGGTCGTTTTTCTGGCTTGGAGATAAAGGAAAAAGCGTCCATTTGTGGTTCTCACGAAAAATGCGCGACGGACGGGCCTGGACAGCGCCGGCCGGGAGCCGGGGGCCTGGACGGTGCCGGCCGGGGGCGGGGAGATGCTGATTGGCGATCAAGAGTTGAGGCGGGGAACGCCATGCGCATCAAGCAGCGCTGCGAACTCATCGGGTCTGTATACAAGGGGGAACGCGAAGCGGAAGATGACGGGGCGATACGTCGTAATGCGGGCCTCTCGCTCCCGCTCGGCCATTACGGTGCCAAGGTCGAGCGGGGCCCCGCCCTTGTTGGCATACTTACCCTTGCCGTCAAGTTCCCCCAGGATTAGGTGGTCGCCTACGTCCCATCCGTAATCTATCCTGTACTCGATTGAGGGGTTGAGCGGGTCTGTGAGGCGCACTTGCAGGTCGGGCGTCTTGAAACCCAGCTCGATCATGACGCCGCGCGCGTACGATTCCCCTCCGTTTTCGCTGAGCCCGTTTGCATACGACATCGTCCTGAGTACTTTCTGGACCCCCTTCTGGTCGTGATAGCGCCGTTCGATCGCGCGGAGGTAGCCCTCGCGCGAGGTCCGAGTGGTTCGAAGGGCGGAGTCCGCTATGGCAAGTCCTTGGGGGAACGTGCAGCTTTTTAGGCAATCGAATAGCGTTCTGGTCATGTCGGTGGCGCGCAGCCCCATGACGGTTCTGATTTCGAACGAGTCGACGGCGTGGTGGACGATATCGTTGGTGATCCGGCTTCGGTGCGAGATTACGTGGACGGGTTTTAGAAGGCGGTTGGAGAGCTCGAGGCCGTGAATCAGGGCGGCGCTGAAGCTGCAGAAGACCCATGTTGGATGTAGATGCTGCAGCCCGCGGACAATGCGCCATGCTTGCGCCCGCTTGGTCATGTCCGCGGATTTCCATCGGGCGGCACTGACGAACAGCCCTTTTGCGGGCTCCTTCACGCTGCCGGAGCTGACGCGGGCGCGCAGCAGCCTTTTCAGGTGGCGATCGCGCGGGGCGAGGCACATCCCTTTCGTATCGGCTTCCGCGAGTAGCGCATCGAGCGTCCGATCATAGGCTTTACTCATGGATCGTCCTCACTCTTCCATATGCATGCCCATATGCATGTGTTGCGGGGTCCCGCGCTTCCCATGCGGGGGCGGTATGGGAAGCGCGGCGCAACAAAGGATGGAGGATGCCGCAGCGGCGAATCTTCCGCATATCGTCCTAGTATGCGCGCTCCATGGGCGGCCAATCTGCTTTTACGAGCTACGTTGGCGGCGTCTCCGCGCTGTCGGGGGTTCCGCAAGCGGCAAAACGCACAAAAGGAACGCTTCTTCGCATGATGACTGGCTGGAAAAGCGTCCTTTTGTGCGTTTCATCAACATTGTCGTCAACATTGGATAGCTCTGGACGAGCCGGCGGTGGTGGTCCGCTTATCGGTTGGGCGTATCCGGTCCCATGGAGCCGGCGGGGTAGCGCTTCGAGGCAAGGAAGTCGCCAAACTCCGCGGCGGTTCCCAGGGTGAAGGAGTCGACGGGGAACGCCACGCCGTTCACGCCAAAGATGGCGACGAACATGGCGTCGTCGTGCTGGAAATCGGTAAATTCGGAGAACTCGTAGCGCTGCGAGCGATCGTCGGAAGCAAAGACGATCGCCGCTTCATCGGTCACCACGATGCGGCGGTGGCGTCCGCCCATCTCGCTCTCGTCCTTCTCCATGGAGCGAATGTAGCGCTGGGCGAGATTTTGGTACATGTTGGAGCGGTACCACAGACTGTAGGCGCCCACGGCGACAAAGAAAATGCCGGCCCAATGCAGCGACTGCGGCGAGAAGATCCATAGCAGGCCGATCGCGATCTCGATGCAGCCCATCAAAAGCAGGGCCCCGCGGCGCTTTGCGCTCACCTGCATGCGCGCGAAGCGGGTGAGGAGGTCGTCGGTATATTCGTATTCGCAGATAAAGCGCGGGCGGCGGCGCTCGGCGGACTCGTCAGCAAGGGCGTCGTCGGCGTTCTCGGCGCGCGGGGCGGCGTCGACGGGGGCGGTTGGGGGACTGGTCAAAAGATCGCTCATAGGGATTCCTCTCCGTACGGCCGTGCGCATGGCCGCGCCCGCCAAAAGGTATCATAGGTAGGCACGCGTCCGGCGCAGGTGGGCGTCGGCGGTGCGGTAAGCGAGTATATACCCTGGGAGGTGGACGAATATGAGCGCTGACTCGGCAGAGGCGGCGATGCGCCTGGCGGCATACGACGCCTTTGCGCGCGATGTTCGCAGCGAGCTTGCCCAGACGGGCGAGCGGATGGAGCGGCTGCGACTCCAGGGCAAGGTCAAGAGTGCCACCTACCGGCAGCTCTTCGCTATCCGCTCCACCCTGCGAGACATCGACCGCAGGCTTGCGGAGCGCGGGCTGTAGCCCCAGGCCTTTGCGTTTCCCGTTTATCCTCGCGCGCATACGCGCCGTTGTTTCAGCATGTTATAAGGAGGAGAGCTCCCATGGAGTCGCTCTACAGAAAATATCGTCCGCTGACGTTTGAGAGCGTAGTGGGCCAGCAGCATATTGTGTCCACGCTGCAGCACGCCGTCACAGAGGGGCGCCTATCTCATGCGTACCTGTTCTGCGGTCCGCGCGGAACGGGCAAGACCACCATGGCGCGCATCCTGGCCAAGGCGCTGCTGTGCCAGAAGGCCCATGGCGACCATGGCTGCATGCCAGATGGCACCTGCCCGGAGTGCGAGGCCATCGCCGAGGGCGCGCACCCGGATGTCTACGAGCTGGACGCCGCGAGCCGCACGGGCGTCGATAGCGTCCGCGAGGAGATTATCAACTCCGTCAACTTCGCCCCGGTGCGCGGCACCTATAAGGTCTATATCATCGACGAGGTCCACATGCTGACCACGCAGGCGTTCAACGCCCTGCTCAAGACTCTTGAGGAGCCTCCCAGCCATGTGGTCTTTGTCCTGTGCACCACCGATCCGCAAAAGCTGCTGGACACCATCCTGTCGCGCTGCCAGCGCTTCGACTTCCACCGCATCTCAAACGAGGACATTCTGGCCCGCATGCGCTACGTGTGCGAGCAGGAGGGCTTCTCATATGACGAGGAAGCGCTGGAGATCGTGGCCAAGCACGCGCGCGGCGGCATGCGCGATGCGCTTTCCACCCTGGAGCAGCTCTCCGTCTTTGGCGGGGGCTCCGTGCGCCTGGCAGACGCCCGCTCGCTTTTGGGCGAGGTGTCCTCGACCATTCTCGCCCAGTTCGCCCGCGGCATCGCGTCGCGCGACGTGGTGGAGCTCTTTGGCTTGGTGCGCACGCAGGTGGACGAGGGCAACGACCTTATGGAGCTTACGCGCGACCTGGTGGGGCACGTGCGCGACGTTTACACCGCCTTTGTCGCGGGTGCCAAGCCCGAGCTGCTGGACTGCACGCCCGAGGAGGCGGTGGCGCTTAAGGAGGAGGCGTCCCACTTTGAGAACGCCGACCGCCTGGCGCGCGTCTTGACGGTTTTGGACGACGCCGCGCTTGAGATGCGCAACGCCAGCGACATGCGCCTGGTGTTGGAGATCGCCCTCACCAGGTTGGCCCGTCCGGAATCTGATTTGACGCTCGAGGCTTTGGCCGAGCGCCTGGATCGCCTGGAGGCGAGGATCGCCTCCGGCGTGCCCAGCGCGCCCATGGACGCCGCGGCGCTCGCCGCGCTGGGCGGTGCCGTCGCCTCCGCTTCGCCCGCCGGCGCCAGCCACCCCGCTGCCTCGGCGCCCGCGACTTCTGCTGCCGCCCCCGCTGGCACGTCTGCCATCGCTCCCGCCGCTGCGCCGTCGCGCCCTGCGCCCCAGCCGGCAGCATCAAGCCCTGGCGATCTGCCTTGGATGAAAAACGCGCAGCGCCCCGCGGCCTCCGCTGCTCCGGCGGCCGCGCCGGTACAGTCACAGCCCGCTGCCCCCAAGGCCGCGCCCGCGCCGGCGCCCACCCCGGTGCAGCCCCGGCAGCCGACCCAGTCCAAGCAGCCGGCAGCCGCCCCTGCGCCTCGTACCGCCGCCGCGCCTGTAAGCGCGCCGATGCTCGTTGCGCCACCGCCAGCGCCCGCCTCTGCGCCCGCGGCTTCTCCGTCTGCGCCCGTCACCGATGCGGGCGAGCTGCAGCGAAAGTGGTCGGACGTCGTGAAGCGCGTGGTTGCCGCCCATCCTTCCCATGGCGCACTGCTGCAGAGCGCTCACGCGGCTTCGGACGACGGCTCCAAGCTGGTGGTCGAGCTTCCCGCGGGATCCGGCTTTGCGATGAAGATGCTTGCTCGCAAGGACTCCCAGTCGGTCATCATCCCCGTTGCGGTGCAGGTCTTCGGGCAGCGCGAAGTCGAGTTCACCATGGCTGGCGCGCCCGCGCCCGCGCCTGCCGCCGCCCCCGCGAGCTCCCCGGCTCCCGTTCCGCAGCAGTCAGCTCCGGCACCGGCCCCCGTGCCCGTTGCGGCATCTTCGCCAGCGCCCTCGTTCGAACCTAAACCGCATGCAGATATGCCCGCGACAACATCGCCCACGGCGGTCGCGCCCGCAGCGGCTCCCCAGGCTGACCACACGAGCGGCCCCACCGTTGTTGCCGAGCGCGATATCGAGGCGGATCGCAAGGCATGGGAGGATGAGCAGGTTCCCTATGACGACGCCGCGATTGCCGCCTATGAGGGCGACGCGGACGTTCCGCCCATGGACCTGCCCGCAGACGCGCCCGCGCCCGCGCCGACAGCGGTCGCGCCCGCGGCTCCAAATCCCGCGCTGTCCGCATCTGCCCCCGCCGCCCCGTCTGCCCCCGCGGCTGCGCCCGGAGCCCTGCCGTGGGCGACCCATCCCGGCGCCGAGGACCAGATTCCAAAGAACGAGGAAGAGGCCAAGTCCATGCTGGGCGACATCTTTGGTCCCGGTATCGTGTTCAAACCTGGCGAGTAGCCCCGCCTTGTCTCCGGCTGCCGCCTTCCATCGCAAGCCGCTTGCCGCGGTCCGGCGGTTTCCGTCGCGGACGCGCCTACGGGGGACGTGAAGCTACGGCGCCCTCGCGCGCGTGGTACCATGCCAGACGTAAAAGAAGCGAACACCGGGGTCGCTGCGCCCCACGACCAGACAGGAGTCTCCATGGCCGGAATGAACATGCAGGAAATGATGAAGCAGGCCCGCAAGATGCAGGAGCAGCTTGCCCAGGCGCAGGAGAACATGAAGGACGTCACCATCGATGCTTCCGCTGGCGGCGGCATGGTCAAGGCGACCGTCAACGGCGATCTCGAGCTGGTCTCCATCCAGATCGACCCGGATGCGCTCGATCCGGAGGACGTCGACCTGCTGCAGGACATGATCGTCGCTGCCGTCAACGAGGCCATCCGCGGCGTCAGCGAGGTCGCCAGCAAGCAGATGAGCTCCATCACCGGCGGCCTCAACATCCCGGGCATGCCCTTCTAGTTTCCGCGCGATTGGACGAGTAGACGGAGATGTCAGCAGACCGCAGCTTGCAAATACTCCTCGATGAGCTGGGGCGGCTCCCGGGCATTGGCCCTAAGTCCGCCCAGCGCATCGCATATCACCTGCTGGAGGCGGACGCCGAGGAGGCGCGCCGGCTGGCCCATGCGATTTTGCAGGTGAAGGAGCAGGTTCATTTTTGCAGTCGATGCTTTAACTACGCTACGGAGGACGAGTGCGATATCTGCACGGACTCCACGCGCGACACCACCCGCATCTGCGTGGTGGGCGAGCCGCGCGACGTGTCCGCCATCGAGCGCACGGGCAGCTACCACGGCCTGTACCACGTGCTGGGCGGCGTCATCAGCCCCATGGACAAGATCGGGCCGGACCAGCTGCGCATCCGCGAACTCATAGGGCGCTTGGGTGCAGAGGACATCCAAGAGGTCATCATCGCGACCAACCCCAATATCGAGGGGGAGACCACCGCGAGCTATCTCGCCCGCACCATTAAACCCTTGGGCGTGGCGGTTAGTCGTCTGGCGAGCGGGCTGCCCGTGGGCGGCGATCTTGAGTATGCGGACGAGTTGACCTTGGGGCGTGCCATCGAGGCGCGCCGCACGCTATAGCGACAGCCGGAAAGGGACGGTGCCTTCGGGGCGGTTGCGTTGGTGTTTCTGGGCGCGTCTTACATTCGATTGCATTTTGGCTAGAAGTGATGCTTGTATTACTTCTGGCCACTTTTGGCTGCAAAAAACGGTTACTTGTAATACCTGGTGATATCTGGGCCCGCAAGGCCCCCATGCGCAGAGCCGACTCGTCTGATCGTGAATCTCGACATCTGAGGTGAGTACGTTCGCAATTAGATAAGGCTAACCGAAGTATGGGGGTACAATGAACCTGCATGCAGATTTTGATCTGAGGGCGTTTCCCGACATCGCCTGGGCACGTCTACATGCGAACGGCAACACCGGAGTTCCGCGTTCGGCGCGGGAGTCCGAACGGGGGTGACGCGCCCCCGCACATGTACACCTACACGAGAGGAGAGGGGTATATGGCGCGTAAGTTCAAGTCTATGGACGGCAATGAGGCCGCCGCATACGTTTCGTATGCGTTCACCGAGGTGGCGGGTATCTATCCCATCACGCCGTCCAGCCCTATGGCCGATCACGTCGACCAGTGGGCAGCCCAGGGCAAGAAGAACATCTTCGGAACGCCCGTTAACGTCGTCGAGATGGAGTCCGAGGCAGGCGCTGCCGGTACCGTTCACGGTTCCCTTGGCGCTGGTGCTCTGACCACCACCTACACGGCGTCTCAGGGCCTGCTGCTCATGATCCCGAACATGTACAAGATCGCTGGCGAGGGCCTGCCGGGCGTGTTCCACGTCTCCGCGCGCTGCGTAGCTTCCCATGCGCTCAACATCTTCGGCGACCACTCCGACGTCATGGCTTGCCGTCAGACCGGCTTCGCCATGCTCGCCGAGGGCAACGTCCAGGAAGTCATGGATCTTTCCCCGGTCGCTCACCTTGCAGCCATCGAGGGCAAGGTTCCGTTCCTTAACTTCTTCGACGGTTTCCGCACCTCCCATGAGATCCAGAAGGTCGCCGTTTGGGATTACGACGATCTGGCCGAGATGTGCGACATGGACGCTGTCCAGGCGTTCCGCGATCACGCTCTCAACCCCGAGCATCCGCACACCCGCGGCAGCCATGAGAACGGCGACATCTTCTTCCAGCACCGCGAGGCCTGCAACTCCGCCTACGACGCGCTCCCCGCTGTCGTCGAGAAGTACATGGGCAAGATCAACGCCAAGCTGGGCACCGATTACGGCCTGTTCAACTACTATGGCGCCGAAGACGCCGACCGCGTCGTCGTCTGCATGGGTTCCTTCTGCGACGTCCTCGAGGAAGTCATCGACTACCTCAACGCCAAGGGCGAGAAGGTCGGTCTGGTGAAGGTTCGCCTGTTCCGTCCGTTCTCCATCAAGCATTTCGTTGACGTTCTCCCCGAGACCGTCAAGAAGATCGCCGTCATGGACCGCACCAAGGAGCCGGGTTCCATCGGCGAGCCTCTGTATCAGGATGTCGTTTCCGCTCTCTACGAGGCCGGCAAGAGCGACATCACCGTTATCGGCGGCCGCTATGGCTTGGGTTCCAAGGACACCACCCCTGCTTCCGCGTTCGCGATCTACGAGGAGCTCAAGTCTGACGCTCCCAAGCGCGAGTTCACCGTGGGCATCGTGGACGATGTCACCAACCTGTCCCTGGCTGAGGACCCGGACGCTCCCAACACCGCTGCCCCCGGCACCATCGAGTGCAAGTTCTGGGGTCTCGGTGGCGACGGCACCGTTGGCGCCAACAAGAACTCCATCAAGATCATCGGCGACCACACGGACAAGTACGTCCAGGCCTACTTCCAGTACGACTCCAAGAAGACCGGCGGCGTGACCGTGTCCCACCTGCGCTTTGGCGATTCGCCCATCCGCAGCCCCTACTACGTCACCAAGGCCGACTTCGTTGCGTGCCACAACCCCAGCTACATCGTCAAGGGCTTCAAGATGGTCCGCGACGTCAAGCCCGGCGGCACCTTCCTGGTCAACTGCCAATGGACGCCCGAGGAGTTCGCCTCCCACATGCCGGCGACCGCTAAGCGCTACATCGCCAAGAACGACATCCAGGTTTACCTGATCGACGCTATCGACCTGGCCGAGCAGGTCGGCATGGGCAAGCGCACCAACACCGTTCTGCAGTCCGCGTTCTTCGCGCTGGCAAAGGTTCTGCCCGCCGAGGAGGCGCTGCAGTACATGAAGGACGCCGCTACCAAGTCCTACATGAAGAAGGGCCAGGCCATCGTCGACGCCAACCACAAGGCCATCGACGCCGGCGCTACCGCCTTCAAGAAGTTCGACGTCCCCGCTGACTGGGCTGACGCCACGGACGAGGCTCCCGCTGAGATCCTCACCGACGATCAGAAGAGCGCCATCGCCAAGCAGGTCAAGGAGCTCATGGAGCCCATCGCCCGCATGGACGGCGACTCTCTGCCCGTTTCCGCCTTCAAGGATTGCGCCGACGGCCAGTTCGAGCTGGGCGCCTCTGCCTATGAGAAGCGCGGCGTCGCCGTTATGGTTCCGCATTGGGACGAGACCAAGTGCATCCAGTGCAACCAGTGCGCGTATGTCTGCCCGCATGCCACCATCCGTCCGTTCGGCCTGACCGAGGACGAGGTCGCTGCCGGCCCCGATACCATGCGCACCCTCGACGTCAAGATCCCCAAGGACACCGGCCTCAAGTTCGCTATCGCGATTAGCCCGCTCGACTGCATGGGCTGCACCAACTGCGCCAAGGTCTGCCCCAAGGAAGCTCTTACCATGGTTCCCGCCGAGGGCGAGCTCGTCGAGCAGAAGACCTTCGACTACTGCGTCGCCAACGTCTCCGAGAAGCCCGTTCTCATCAACAAGAACCTCAAGGGCAGCCAGTTCAAGCAGCCGCTGCTTGAGTTCTCCGGCTCCTGCGCAGGCTGCGCCGAGACCGCTTACGCTCGCCTGGTCACCCAGGTCTGCGGCGACCGCATGTTCATCTCCAACGCCACCGGCTGCTCCTCCATTTGGGGCAACCCCGCTGCCACCGCTCCTTATTGCACCAACAAGGACGGTCACGGCCCGGCTTGGAACAACTCCCTGTTCGAGGACAACGCCGAGCACGGCCTGGGTATGGAGCTTGGCTACAAGGCCGTCCAGGGCAAGCTCGTCGCCGAGACCGAGGAGCTCATGGCCAGCGATTGCGCTACCGACGAGCTGAAGGCCGCTGCTCAGGCATGGCTGGACGCCCGCAACGACGCCGAGGCCTCCAAGACCACCGCTGCCGCCTACATTGAGCAGCTCGAGGCCTGCGGTTGCGACAAGGCCAAGGCCATCCTCGCCGATAAGGCATACCTCACCAAGAAGTCCTTCTGGATCTTCGGCGGCGACGGCTGGGCCTACGACATCGGCTTCGGCGGCCTGGACCACGTCCTGGCTTCCGGCAACGACGTTAACGTCTTCGTCTTCGACACCGAGGTCTACTCCAACACCGGCGGCCAGGCCTCCAAGGCTTCCAACCTGGGTCAGGTTGCTCAGTTCGCCGCTTCCGGTAAGGCCATCAAGAAGAAGAGCCTCGCCGAGATCGCTATGAGCTACGGCTACGTCTACGTGGCGCAGGTCGCCATGGGCGCCAACCCCGCTCAGACCCTCAAGGCCATCCAGGAGGCCGAGGCTTACGACGGTCCGTCCATCATCATCGGCTACAGCCCCTGCGAGATGCACTCCATCAAGAAGGGCGGCATGCAGAACTGCCAGGCCGAGATGAAGAAGGCTGTCGAGTGCGGCTACTGGAACCTCTTCCGCTTCAACCCGGCTGCCGACGAGGGCAAGAAGTTCTCGCTCGACTCCAAGGAGCCCGCAGGCGGTTATCAGGACTTCCTGATGAACGAGGCCCGTTACGCCTCCCTCACCCGTTCCTTCCCGGAGCGTGCCGAGAAGCTCTTCGCTGCTAATGAGAAGGCGGCTATGGAGCGCTACCAGCACCTGCTGAAGCTCAAGACCCTCTATAACGAGGCCTAAAGCTTTTTCAGACTGCTTTTTTAGGGCATGCGTTTAGCGCTTGACCGGTAGAACAAGGGACCAACTCGTCTTTGCGGGCGGGTTGGTCCCTTTTGTTTGAGAGCTATTCTCGTAGGCTGGGCGGTGGATGGGCGTATCGATGTCCATCTGTCGTTCTTTTGAGTTGGCTTCGTATTTGAATCGCTTGTTTCACCCCAACTTGATTCGCTTGCGGAATCCGCTTGCGGAAAGAGGCTTGCCGTTCACCGGAGGACATATAGGGCGGTTTAATGCCGGTGTATAAATTTAATTGGAACGTTATTTGGGACTCCCGAAGCGCTATCCAATGTGAGATTCGCATGGATACTGCTCCGGGAGTTTTTTTGTTAGAGATGCACAGGGAGGGGGGACGAGATGCGCGTGACCGCAAAGATCAATAACAGCGCTGTGCTATGTATAGACGACAACGGTGAGGAGCTTGTTGCCTTTGGCAAAGGAATAGGCTTTTGCGAGTTGGGTTCCGAGGTGGATTTGCGGCGCGTGCAGAGGACGTTCTACGACCTTGACCCCCAGAGTTCCCTGTTGTTGGAAGAAATTGATCCGCGGGTCCTATCCCTTGCTAGCCAGACTGCAGACTTGGTTCGAGATCGTTTTGCCTATCGATTGAGCTCGAACTTTACCTTCGTATTGGCAGACCATTTGAGTTTTGCCCTCAAGCGCATTAGGGAAGGAATTGCCGTTCACATGCCGCTTGTCTTCGATGTGGAGCAGCAATATCCAGCTGAGTACGAGGTTGGCTTGCATCTCTGTAAGCGGATGAGTCGCGAGTTTGGCTTGTCCATTCCGCAGCGAGAAGCGGCGGGTATTGCATTGTGCTTCGTTAACAATATGGATTGTGGTGCGGAGGGTGACGGGGACTCAGCTGACGATTCCCAGTTGTCATTCGATGAGCTTCTCGAACGTTCCGTTTGCGTAATAGAGAAGGGCTTTGGAATCGATCTCGACCGATCGAGTTTCAATTTCAGCCGTTTCGCAACACATTTGCAGTATCTCTATATGCGTGCTTCTGGGGGCAAGTCGCTTACAAGTGAGAATGCTTCTATGTATCCCATGCTTGCCCGAGAGTATCCCGATGCATCCGATATCGCCGATTCTATTGCCGCGATCTTTCTTGATGGTATGTCGCGCGAGCTATCGGACGAGGAGCTGTTGTATCTCATCATGCATATAAACCGATTGTGCGAGAAGGCTCAGATTGAGCGCTGTGATGTTGATTGTGAGGCCTAGAGTCTCATGAGATACCAGCTTTTCAAGGCTCATAGCGCGCGGGGCCGAGAAGAGCTGATTAGTACGGCAACGTAACAAGGAGGAACGATGTCGAAGTATTCGGATATCGGAGAGAAAGTCCTAGCGTGCGTGGGAGGTAAGGACAACGTAAGTTCCTTTACCCATTGTGTCACGCGTCTGCGTTTTATCTTGAAGGATAAGAGCGCGTACGACGAGGCCGCTATGAAGGGAATCGCGGGCGTTCTGGGAACGCAGTGGGCTGGCGAGCAGCTGCAGGTCGTTGTTGGGCAGACGGTCGAAGAGGTCTATGATGCTATGTGCGAGCTAGGAGGCTTCAAGCGCATGGCGGGAATAGATGAGAATCTGGATGCCGATCTTGAGAAGAAGCCGTTCTCCATCAAGGATATTCCCGGCAATATGCTTCATGCACTATCCGGATGCATTTTCCCTCTCATTCCCATCCTTATCCCTGCTGGTCTTATGCTTCTTCTTGGGTCCGTGTTGGGTCCAAACCTTCTTAATCTCCTACCTGCCGATCATGATCTAATTGTTCTGTTCAATTTCGTAGGCAATGCCGGCATGTACTTTATGCCCGTGTTTGCCGCCTGGTCAGCAGCGAAGTACTTCAATACAAGCGCTCCGGTCGCTATGTTTTTGGGCGCGGTGCTGATTCATCCAACGCTGATGCAGATTGTGGCCGACCAGACTCCGTTTACGGTGTATGGTATTCCGATGACGCCCGTTACATACTCAAGTCAGTTCCTGCCCAGCATCGTATCCGTGTGGATTATGTCCTACGTGTACGGTTTCTTGCGTAAGCATATGCCGGAGTCATTGCGTTACGCGTTTCTTCCCCTGTTCACGATTATGATCATGCTCCCCATCAGCCTGTGCGTGATCGGACCTCTGGGTAGCTGGATGGGCAATCTGATCGGCGCCTTCGCTGCATGGCTCGCCGAGGTTGCAGGTCCTATTGCTATTGGTCTCATCGGTGGACTGTGGTATTTCCTCGTTGCTCTCGGTATGGACAAGGCTATTGTTCCTATTGTTCTGCAGCAGTTTGCACAGCATGGATTTGATAATCTGTTTTGGTGCAGCGCCGTGTTTGGCACTTATGCGCTTCTTGGTGTTGCCGTGGCAAGCGTGTTTACCCAGCGCGGTGAGAAGCGCTCGATGGCGGTTTCAAATGCCGTGACGCTTGGTGTTGGCGGTGTAAGCGAGCCGACGATTTATACAAGCTTACTTCCCAACAAGCTCAATTGGGTTGCGTTGTTCTCTGGTGGTTTTGTTGGAGGAGTAATCGGTGGTCTCTTTAGCTGCAAGGCATGGGTGCTGGGAACGGGTAACGCTTTGTTTGCAACAGTGTTCGCTGGAGGCGATGGAACATCGTTGATGCCCGGAATAATCGCCTCCGCCGTGGCGTTTGGTCTATCGTTTGCGATTTCGCTCATCGGCTCTCGTATTTCTCAGAAGAAAGTCATTCAGAAAGATTGATCGCGCCTTTTGAAAAAGTTGAACGAGAGGAGTGGACGATATGAAGCGACTGCTTGATTGTGTTGCGAGCGATTTTGCTGCAATGGGTAAGGATGAGTTACTAAAGGCGATTGCGGCAAGTGAAGGCCGGACGCTTGTTTCCGAGAGTATTGTCAATTTGCCATGCCCGATCACCGGTGCGTGCAACTCTGAGATTTGCGCGGCAATGGGAGCTGATATCCTTTTGCTCAACTTCTTTGACGTGGCAAATCCTTCGATCGTTGGGCTGCCCCCATGTCCTCCGGCAGAAACGATACGAATGCTCAAGAAGTTGACGGGACGTCCTGTTGGAATCAACTTGGAGCCCGGTAACCTTGGTAGCAGCGTCGACGAGGGCAGGCCTGGTGCTTGGAACGAGATGTTGCCCGGCTTGGCAGCAACTGCGGATAATGCGAGGCGCGCTGCCGATTTGGGGATAGACATCATTCTCGTCACGGGCAATCCCGGCCACGGCGTGAGCAACGAGCGCGTGCATGCGGCCGTGAAAGAGCTGAGCGATGCTGTTGGCGATCGAGTGATTATTGCTGCTGGGCGCATGCATTGTTCCGGTGTTGCCTCAGAATCTTCAGAGCGCCTGATCAGCATGGAAGATGTTGCTTCGTTTGCTCGCGATGGTGCTGATATCATTCTTATGCCTGCTCCGGGGACGGTCCCTGGAATCACACTCGAATTGGTTCGCTCTCTTGTGGGTGCTGTTCATCGTGAGGGCAAGTTGGCTATGACATCGATTGGAACCTCTCAAGAGGGGGCGGACACTTCGACAATTCGTGCCATTGCTCTTATGGCGAAGCAAGCGGGGACGGATATCCATCATATTGGTGACACCGGATTTATCGGTATCGCCTTGCCGGAGAACATAATGGCTTATAGCATCGCGATTCGAGGCATTCAACACACCTATCGGCGCATGGCGCTATCGGTGTGCAGGTAGAAGGGAGGGACGTCGCGTTGCGGCGCCCCTCTAGATGGGAGAACAAGCATGAAGGTATTTGTTGCTCATATGACGTCGGAGTGCAACGAGCATGTTCGCAAAGATGCGACGCTCGATGACTTTTTGCTGCTCTATGGCGATGAATGCATAGATGCGACGCATGTGCGCGATATATTCGAGGGGCATGGCATCCAGATCGTGCCTTCGATCTTCGCTTCGTTGCACCCAAGTGGCATGATTGAGAAGGCTGCGTTCGATTACATTTGCGATACCATTCTCGATACTCTCAAAAGTAATATAGGCGAGATAGATGCGATCTATTTGCAGTTTCACGGGGCAAGCGGCATTCGCGATCTTGAAGAGGTATCTGCAGAGCACGTTTTGCTTAAACGAATACGCGAAATAGCAGGCAGGTATATTCCTGTCGCGCTGGTCATGGATCCTCATGGCAACGTGACGCAAGATCTTGTTTCACGTGTCAATATTGTTCGGTGCTATCGTCAGTCACCGCATTCCGATTCTGTCGATACCGAGCGGGTCGTTGCAGAAAAGCTCATCGATCTTATGGAGCATCGGCGTCCCATGAGGCCCGTTATGCGGAAGATTCCCATTATGGTCGGCGGCGAGCGAAGCGTTTCTGCTATGGAACCGATGTGTTCTATAAACCGTCTGCTTGATGAGGCGGAAGAGGATCAACGCGTGTTCTCATGTTCATACCACATTGGATATATTCGTCACGATGACGACAAGTTGGGCGCTGCTGTGGTTGTCGTTCCTAATGATCCAGGCGATACGGAGTATTGCGCTCAGGTGGCTGAACGTATCTCGCGATATGCGTGGGACCATCGTTTCGAGTTTAAGTTCACGGGTAATTACGGTGAACTTGATGAAGCGGTGCGTGCGGCTATTGAATTTGACGGGAAGACCGCTGTCATCACAGACTCGGGCGACAACTGTGGTGCGGGTGGTGCCGGTGAAAGCACGCTTGTTTTGCGCGAGCTGCTTTCTCAGAGCGTTGGCAAGAAGCGCGTTCTTGTCGCAGGCATTAACGATGCGGGAGCATGCGAAGAACTGTCTTCTGTTACAGTGGGAAGCCATGTGAGCTTTGAACTCGGTACGGGGTTTGACGATCTGAGCGCTCCCGTTGCCATTGAAGGAACGCTAGCGCATATTGGCGAAGCGGCGATGGGTCTCGGTAAGATTCACGTGGTGGGTCCATGCTACGTGGTATCAATTGACAGGGCTCCCATCGATGTTCTTGTCGTCAACCGTAACGTGCAATATGGAACGATGGAGCAGTTTGCGTACGCAGGGGTCGACTTCCATGACTACGATATCGTGGTGGTGAAAATGGGCTATCTGGATACCTATCTCATCCCGGAGACCGCATTCCATGTCATGGCGTTGACTGACGGACCAACCATTCAGCGCTCCGAAAACATTCCGTTCAAGCGCGTCTATCGTCCGATGTGGCCAATTGATGATGTGGACGAATTAACGTTTATCAAATAGGGAATCTGAATTTACTTTTAGGGGTCTGTGGCCGGTCGTTGCAGGCCCCTATTTGTGTGCAGCGCCAGCGCGTGCGGATTTGCCGTTGCATCACGTTGGGTTTCTACCGGGTTTTGCTGCTTCTCGCGTCGCCTTCCTGCACGCTCTGCTCTTTATATGGTTGCGCCGTCCTCATGCGCGCGCATGTTGGATAATTGCATGCGGATGGATTGAACGGGAGGAATTGAATGGCGCAAACAACAGTTGAGATACTCTATCCCGAATTTGGCAACCAGGCGGGGGACAACGGCAACGCGATGTACCTTCGCGCCTGCCTGCCTCATGCCACCTTTATAGAAACCGCGTTTGGCGAGGTCCCCGCGTTTGCCATGCGCGATGACCTGTCGTTGGTCCTGCTATGCGGCATGACCGAGCGCCAGCAGGAGCGTGTGCTCGAGGCGCTCATGCCGTATCGCGATCGCCTGGCGGAACTCGCAGACGCCGGCGTCCCCATGCTCTTTACCGGTAACGCGGTCGAGCTTCTGGGCAACATGATCATTACGCCGGAGGGCCGCGGCATCACCGGCCTGGGACTGTTTGATATCGTGACGCACCAACTGACGCCCCAGCGATTCACCGGCGTTGGCCTGGGCACCTTTGAGCCCGCGCCGGGGGCGGACCCCATCGATATCGTCGGTTTCAAAATGCAATTCACGCAGGCCGAGGGCAAAAATGAAAAATGTCCCTTCTGCGTGCTCAAACAGGGTTTTGGCATCAACAAGAAAAGTGCTTACGAGGGCGTGCGTCGCAAGAACCTCATCGGCACTTGGTTTTTGGGCCCGCTTCTCACCATCAATCCGCCTTTCACCCGCTGGCTGCTCGATACCATGGGCGAGGCGGATGCGCCCCTGGCGTTCGAAGACGTTGCGATGAGGTCCTATAGCCAGCGCGTCAAGGATTTCGCGACCCCGGGTATGGATGTCTAGGTGCTAGGCTGGGTTTAGGCCCGCGACCTGTCTTCGTCCACAAACATGCACTACACGCCCTCCTAGCCAAGGAGTTCATAATAGTGAGTACTTCCACCAGCAAAACGCCTCGCTTCTACCTCGCGCTCGCTGCGGGTAAGGCAACGGCCGCCGCGCTCAAGCTTGCCCGCAGAAACGGCGGCCAGCTTCCCGGTTCCGTTGCCGAGGCCATCTGCCCCGATTTTCTCGCCCGCTGCCCCAAGCCGCGCCGCGTTGTATTTGTAACGGGCACTAACGGCAAAACAACCACGTCCAATTTGCTGGACGATATTCTGCTTGCGTGCGGGTTCGATCTGGTGACCAACCGCGCCGGCGGCAACATCATCACGGGTATCGAGAGTTCTCTTATAAAGAACGCGCGTATGAGCGGCTCCCCGCGTTGCCAGGTAGCCTGCATGGAGCTGGACGAGTTGTCCTCGCGTCGCGTTCTGCCCCATATGGTTCCCGAGGTGATGCTGGTTGCTAACCTGTATCGCGACAACTTTACTCGCAACGCCAACCCTGACTATATCTTTAGCGTGATCGATGCGAACATCCCGGCCTCGACGCATCTGGTGCTCAACGCGGATGACTTGATCTCTTGCCGCCTGGCGCCGCAGGCGACCAATCGCACCTACTTTTCCATCGACCACCTTGAGGACGATCTTGAGGGGCCGGAGGGTATTGTCTGCGATCTTACCGCGTGCCCGGAGTGCGGCGGCGCGCTTGAGTATGACTGGTGCCACCTGCGTCATCTGGGTCGCGCGCACTGCACGTCGTGCGGTTTCAAGAACCCCGAGCCCGACTATCTGGTGACCCGCGTGGATAAAGAGGCGCATGAGTTTACGGTGCGCGAGCTGTGCCATGCGAAAGACGGCGTGGCGCCGGAGTATACCTATCGCATCGGCACGTACTCGACCACCAATCTGTATAACTTGGTTTCCGCGTTGGTGACGGCTCGCGAGCTTGGCGTCTCTGCCAAGGACCTGCAGCGCACGTTGGCGGACGGCAAAGTCAACGTGACCGCGGCGCGCTTTAGCGAGGAGACGGTGAAGGGCATGCGCTTGGTCAACACCGCTTCCAAGGGCGAGAACAGCACCGCCACCTCGACCGCCCTGGCAACTATTTGCCGCGAGCCGGGCAGCAAGGCCGTGGTTTTGATGCTGGCGGATTACTACCTTGCCACCAATCCCAAGAAGACCGAGTATACCGGTTGGTATTATCAGGCCGATTTCGAGTATCTGACGGACCCAGCCATCAAGCAGGTTATTGTCCAGGGTGCGAATTCGGACGATTTGCTGCTGCGTTTGCTGATGGCGGGTATCGATCGAGACAACATCTATCTGGCTGAGACCGAGCAGGAGGCCGCGGATATGGTCGAGCTGGACGGTATCGATGGAGTATTCTGCGCGTACGACATCTTTAACGGCGAGCAGGCCGATTCGTTTCGCACCCGCGTGGCGGAGCGCCTGCGCGGGTAGGAATCGCGCGTCGACGGCATCTGCGTGCATGATGCGCGCCGAGCCGTCTGTATAACGATGATGGGGGAGAGGTGCCTGAGGGCGCCTCTCTTTTTGTATGCAGCCATGTTGCTTCGGCTCGCTATGCCATGCGTGGGCGCTAGGTTGTATAGGGGGCAGTGTGGGCAGCCGGCCGGCGCGTTGCGGGGGCCGTCCGGCAAACCGATGAATAAATGCAAGCACAACCCGTATCGTATGCCGAGCGCCGTTTACTCATTTCGCAAGCGCTCAGAGGGCTGAATATGCATAAGATGTATAAAGTGCAGCAAGCGCTATAGCTATATGGAGTGCCCAACAGGGAAGATATGCATGGGTAAGCACGATGAAATATGTAGGATTAACAGGTATCTTTCAAAAAAAACGTCCAAGATTACGCTGAGGGGCAAAAGAGTACCGTTCACCCGTCCTTATTGCTAGAAATGAATAAAAACAAGCATATTGAGAATATACTCCTAGACAAGCGCACAGGCGTCGCTTAGGCGTTTGTGGTAAGAGGCACGAGAAGCAATGTTCCTCTGTGAGAAAGGAAACCATCATGTCTAAGCCGCTCGGCAAGCCCGATCGCATCGTCGTCGCCCTCGGCGGCAACGCGCTCGGCAACACCCCCGAGGAGCAGATCGAGAAGGTCGGCCACGCCGCCCACGCCCTCCTGGGCCTCATCGAGCAGGGCAACGAGATCATCATCACCCACGGCAACGGCCCGCAGGTCGGCATGATCCAGAACGCCTTCGCCGCCGCCCACGACGCCATCGGCACCCCCGCCATGGACCTGCCCGAGTGCGGCGCCATGAGCCAGGGCTACATCGGCTACCACCTGCAGCAGGGCATCGGCCGCGAGATGCACCGCCGCTACAAGCGCTGGCACGCCGCCACCGTCGTCACCCAGATCGAGTGCGACCCGGACGACCCCGCGTTCGCCAACCCCACCAAGCCCATCGGCCCGTTCTACACCGAGGAGCAGGCCCGCGAGATCATGGCCGAGAACCCCGAGATGGTCTTTGTCGAGGACTCCGGCCGCGGCTGGCGTCGCGTCGTCGCCTCTCCCGAGCCCAAGAAGATCGTCGAGGCCGACTCCATCCTGAACCTGCTCGACAACGAGTTCATCGTCATCGCCTGCGGCGGCGGCGGAATCCCCGTTGTCCGCGACTACAACAACAAGGGCTGCTACAAGGGCGTGGCCGCCGTCATCGACAAGGACATGGGCGGCGAGCTGCTCGCCGAGGACTGCGGCGCCGACGTCCTGTTCCTGCTGACCGCCGTCGAACACGTCGCCATCAACTTCGGCAAGCCCGACCAGCAGGAGCTCGAGGAGCTCACCGCTGACGAGGCCGAGCGCCTCGCCGACGAGGGCCAGTTTGGCAAGGGCTCCATGGAGCCCAAGGTCCGCGCCGCCATCAAGTTCGCGCGCTCCCGCAAGGGCCGCACCTGCATCATCGGCGCCCTTGACAAGGCCGCCGAGACCATGGCCGGCCTCTCCGGCACCCGCATCTGCGGCTAAATCACGCTCCCTTCAGCAGGGTGACCTGCAAGCTAGCCTCTCTCCTCGACGCCCCCGCTCCTCCTGCGGGGGCGGCCTCCTTTTGGCCCCGTTGGGGCTGTTATGTTTGAAGGCAAGTATCCTACGATTCGATATATTCGGTGAACGTGAAATGTTCCGGAGAATAGTGGGTCTCGGTAAATTCAAAGGGGCTAGGCTAGTTTAGCCCCTTTATTATTGGGCGTCATTGTGTTTTGCTAGATAGATCCACCCGTATGCGAAAGGGCATACGGGTGGATTTGTTTTTAAGTCGCTTGCGCGCGCGGCAGAGGCTCCTCGTCCAAAACTGCTGACGGGGGATGAGTGCGGCGATTGGAGCATAATTGCAGATAAAAATGGCACTTATGCAGGAGCTTTATTTAAATATAGCGCCGTTAGTCGATAAAATGCATCCGTTCATTTTAACGGCGTTTCCTCCAATCGGTTTGCGGCGCGCGGCCCGTCCGGCTTCCCCTATTGTTCAACTCAACAAGCACGTACAAGCGTGCAAGAGGGGAGGGGCAAGCTGGTACGGCGCGCTCCCCGTAAAGGGGGAGGCCACATGGCGGCCCCAAAGGCTAGGGACAAAGGTACACGTCCCAAAACTACGAAAGGAGGAGTGATATGGCGGATACGACTGCAGACCAGGGCGGAATGAAGAAAACACTGTCGCTCTGGAACTTCTTCACCATCGGCTTCGGCGCGATCATCGGCACCGGTTGGGTGCTTCAGGTCGGCGACTGGATGGTCGTCGGCGGCGGCCCCGTTCCCGCAATGATCGCGTTCCTCATCGGAGCCATCTTCCTGGTTCCCATCGGAGCAGTGTTCGGCGAGCTTACGGCTGCCATCCCCATCTCGGGCGGCATCGTCGAGTACGTTGACCGCACCTTTGGCCGCGTTCCTTCCTATATCACCGGTTGGTTCCTGGCTCTGGGCAACGGCATCCTGTGCCCGTGGGAGGCTATCGCCATCTCCACTCTGCTGTCCGATATGTTCGGCACCATCCCCGGCCTCGAGTGGCTCCGCGCTTTCGAGCTCTACGAGATCCTGGGCGCCAAGGTCTACCTGTTCCCCACGCTGATTTCCCTGGGATTTGCCGCCTACGTTATCTTCCTGAACTTCCGCGGCGCATCCTCTGCGGCTAAGCTGCAGGCCTTCCTCACCAAGGCCCTGCTCTGCGGCATGCTGCTGGCCATGGGCATCTCCATCTTCACCGGTTCCCCGGCGAACGCCCTTGCAGACGGCCAGGTCTTCTCCCAGGTCTCCGGTGCTGGCGGCGGTGTCGCGGCGACGGGTGCCGACAACATCTTTGGCGGTATCCTCTCCGTCCTGTTGCTGACCCCCTTCTTCTATGCTGGCTTCGATACCATTCCCCAGCAGGCAGAGGAGGCAGCCGAGGGCCTCAACTGGAACAAGTTCGGCAAGATCATCTCCCTCGCTCTGCTTGCCTCCGGCGGTTTCTACATGGTGTGCATCTACTCCTTCGGCACCATCCTGCCCTGGCAGACCTTTGTTGAGTCCCCCGTGCCCGCGCTGGCATGCCTCAAGGACATCAACTTCATCTTCTACCTGATCATGCTCTGCATCGCGACGCTTGGCCCCATGGGCCCCATGAACTCCTTCTACGGAGCCACCAGCCGCATCATGCTCGCCATGGGTCGCAAGGGCCAGCTGCCCGAGAAGTTCGCCGAGGTCGATCCCAAGTCCGGCGCTCCCAAGCTCGCCTGCATCGTCCTGGCTGCCATCACCCTGGTTGGTCCCTTCATGGGCAAGAACATGCTCATCCCGCTGACCAAGGTCTCCGCTCTGGCGTTCATCTTCTCCTGCACCATGGTCGCCCTTGCGTGCTTCAAGATGCGCTTCTCCGAGCCCGACCTGCCTCGCCCCTACAAGGTTCCCGGTGGCAAGTTCGGTATCGCCCTGGCAATCGCCGCCGGTCTGATCATCATCGCCCTGATCGTCCTTCCCATCACCGCCGAGTCCCTCGACCTCACCGGTTGGATCATCGTTCTCGGTTGGCTCGCCCTTGGCTTGGTGCTGATGTTTGTCACCAACGCCCGTGCCAAGGCAAAGGCATAGCCGCCGGGCTCTCCTGGTAGCTTTGCTCCCCGCGGACGCTGGCTTATAGCCCAAGCGCCGCACCCCTGCCCGCGTCTTTGGACGAGAAGTCCAAGCGCATCCGTAGGCAATCTGGCAGGGACCGCTCATACACCAGTCACACCGCGGTCCCTGCTCTGTGATTTGGATCCATAAGGAGGAACCATGTCCACTAAGTACGCAATCGTCGGCGGTAAGCTCATCGACGGCACCGGTGCCGATCCGGTCGAGAACTCCCTTGTCCTCGTGGACGAGAACGGCAAGATCGAGTACGCCGGCGCTATGCAGGACGTGCCCGAGGGCGCCGAGGTCATCGACGCCGCTGGCAAGACCGTTATGCCCGGCCTGATCGATACCCACCTGCACTTCTCCGGCAACCTCACCGACGATGACACCGACTGGGTCATGCAGCCGCTGCTCGAGAAGCAGGCCGTCGCCGTCAAGCAGGCCTATGACTGCCTCACCCATGGCCTGACCACCGTCTGCGAGATCGGCCGCTTCGGCATCCAGGTCCGCGATTGCATCGAGAAGGGCGTCTTCAAGGGCCCCCGCGTTCTCGCTACCGGTCTGGGCTTCTGCCGCACTGCCGGCCACGGTGACTCCCACCACTGCAGCCAGCTCGAGAACAAAGAGTCCCATCCCTGGGGCGATCAGGTCGACGGTCCGTGGGATCTGCGCAAGGCCGTTCGTCGTCGCCTTCGCGAGAACCCCGACGCCATCAAGATCTGGGCTACCGGCGGCGGCATCTGGCGCTGGGACTCCGGTCGCGACCAGCACTACTGCTCCGAGGAGATCAAGGCCGTGGTCGATGAGGCCAAGATGGTCGGCATCCCCGTGTGGAGCCACTGCTACAACAACCACGCCGCCGCTTACGATTCCGTCCGCTTTGGCTGCGAGCAGCTGATCCACGGCTTCGACATCGACGAGCGCACCATGGACCTCATGGCCGAGCAGGGCACCTTCTTCACCCCGACGATCGCCTTCCTGCCCACCTGGTACTCCACCTATCCGCCGGTCTACGTGCCCGAGCTGCATGACAAGTACGAGGGCACCCTGGTCGAGAAGGAGCTGCAGCGCAACTACGACTGCCTGCGCGAGGCTAAGAAGCGCGGCGTCGTCATGACCATCGGTTCCGACTCCTTCTCCTTCGTCACCCCGTACGGCACCTGCTCCATCGAGGAGATGTACGAGTTCGTCGACAAGATCGGCTTCACCCCGGTCGAGACCATCACCTGCGCCACCCTCAACGGCGCCAAGATGTGCCACATCGAGGACGAGACCGGCTCCCTCGAGGCTGGCAAGTGCGCCGACCTGCTGGTTGTCAACGGCGACGTCGCTGCCGACATCCACACCCTCAACGTCGACAACATGGACGTCATCATGAAGGACGGCTGGATCGTTGACGCCGGCACCTTCGGCGAGGGCAACAAGTACTCCGAGTAGCACCTCCTCCAAGCTACGCTAACCATACCAACTCCCTCAATTGGGGCCCCGGCGGATCTCCAGCCCGCCGGGGTCCTTTTTGATGGAGCCCAAGGGGGCTCGCGGTTGGCTCCCGGGGGTTGCGTGGCCGCACGGTTCACCGATGAGTAGGCGCGCGGTCCGGCAAGCTTTCCAGGTGGAGCCGCCGAGCGGCGGAAGCCGTCTCATTTCACGTGTTAGCCTCCAGCGGGGAGGGGCATAATCAAAGACAGCTGTCACCTTCTAGAAAGGTTCTCTATGCCCGCTTTGATTACCCACCACCTCTTCGGCGAAGAGAGCATCGATCGCCTGCCCGTCGGCATCATCAACACGGACGAGGAACGCTGTGCGTTCCTGCTGGCCAACCAGGGCCCGGATCCGTTCTTCTTCCGCGTCCGCACCCTTAAGATGCGCGACTGCATGGGCTTGGCCCAGCGCATGCACCGTTGCCGCATGTCTCGTCAGTTCACGGCGCTGCGCGACGGCGTGAGCCGTCTCAACAAGCATGACGCCGCCCTGGGTCGCGCTTTCGTCCTGGGCCTGCTGTCGCATTACGCGCTCGACCGCAACGCGCATCCCTTTGTCTACGACCAGCAGTGGGGCATTATGGAGGCCGATCCCACCTTGGCTGACCAGGGTAGCCACGTCCACGCGGTTATCGAGAGCGATCTTGACATCCTCATGCTGCAGCTCAAGCGCGACCACGCCACGGTCCTCGATTACCCGCCGGAGAGCGAGATCGTCACCACCGAGCGCATCAACAAGGTCGCCGGCGTGCTGATGAGCCACATGGCACGCACCGTCTACGATCTGGAGATAGGGGCGAACGAGTACGGCGGCGCCGTCGCGGACATGAAGCTCGCCTACCGTGCCATCGAGCCCGCGGGCTCGCCCATCTCGCAGGTGCACGCCATGTTTACCAGCCTGGCGCACCCCGTCACGGCGGAGCTCCCGCGCCGCGCCGGCAACCTGGACCACCTCGTGTGGACCAATCCCTTCAGCAAGGCGCAGTCGGACGAGTCCTTCCCGGATATCTTCGATCGCGCGCTCGATGACTACTCCATCGCCGCCGCCCGCTTTATCGAGGGCGTCGCCATGGACGATGTCACCGGCCACGTCAACTATTCCGGCCGTTCCTTGGACGTGGACGAGGAGTTCGACCGCGAGGAATAAGCTTTTTGGACTTCTGGCTGAATGCTTCTGTCATTGGTTTGCGCAAGCGGCTCGGGCTTATTCTCGGGCCGCTTCGTTTATGCTGAGCCCACGGGCTATACCGTTCATTTTATGCATGCAAAATCGGTAAACCTTGCCCCGCCCATCGAAGATGTGGCATCGCCTGTCGGATGGGTGCCCGGTCATCAAGCGCCCTTTTGTACAATGGGGAGCAAGTATAAAGGAGAAGAGAGAGAAAGCAGGGCCGAGTGGATAACCAGCCTCGCGTGTTCCATAAATCGGCGCCGCGCAACACGACCAGGACATTGCGAAATGCCCAGCGCGTCGCAACCATTCTCTTGGGACTGTGCGTCCCCTTTTTATTGATTCTCCTTGTTTGGGATCTTATGGCAAACCCCAGCCCGGTACCCGCGGTTGTTACCATCGCCGGCCTGGTTATGCTGTGCTTCTTCTTTAGCTACGTGTTCGTGGTTCCCGATGACCTTACCTCTAGCGCAACGGACCGCACCCTTAGCATCGCGTCCAAGATCTTTGTCCATACGCGCAAGGGCATGACGCCGGACGCCGCCATGGGCGCCTGCCAGATCATCTTGCCGGAGACGTTGGCGTCCGCCATGTGCATCACCGACGGCAAGCAGGTGCTGGCAAGCTGGGGCGAGGGGTGCGAGCGCTATCCCACCGGCCAGCCCGTGGTGCTGGATACCACGCTCAACGTGGTCTCGTCCAAGGTGATGAGCGTGTTCTCGAGCGACGCTAACGACACGCGGGAGCGGGAGTTCTTCCCCCGTCTGCGCGCGGGCATCGTGGCGCCGCTTACGGTGCGCGACCGCTGCGTGGGCACGCTGGAGCTCTACTACCCGCGCTTCAGCAACATCGACATGCGCCAGACCGCGCTGGCAACGGGCTTTGCGGACCTTATCTCCACGCAGTTGGCAAGCTTTGAGCTCGAGCGCCAGTCCGAGGTCTCGGCCCGCGTGGAGCTGCGAGCGCTGCAGTCGCAGGTGGACCCGCATTTCCTCTTCAACACCATCGGCACCATCGTGTCGCTGGTGCGCACCGAGCCCGAGAAAGCGCGCTCGCTGCTTATCGACTTTTCCAACTACTACCGCCAAACGCTGTCTGATTCCGAGAGCCTTACCACGCTTGAGCGCGAGGTGGAGCAGGGCATTCGCTACATCAACCTTATGCAGGCGCGCTATGGCGAGGGGCGCCTTAAGGTGGAGACGCGCATCGATCCGGATACGGTGGAGTGCAAGGTGCCGCCCTTCATCTTGCAGCCGCTGCTAGAGAACTGCGTCAAGCACGCCATGCGCGAGGTCGAGCCGCTGTCGATCTTTGTGCTGTCGCGCACAACCGCCCGGGGCCTGGAGATCGTGGTCGCAGACGACGGCATAGGTATGAGCGAGAAGGTGCAACAGCACCTGTTCGACGCGCCGGAGGCTTCTCGTCCGGATGAGCCGGAAACCGTGACGGCGGACGGTTCCATCAAACGCGGCTGCGGTATCGCGCTGTGCAACGTCTTGATGCGCATCCATTTCTTCTTTGGGGAGGATTCGGGCATCAAAGTCGAGTCAAAGGAGGGCCAGGGCACCGCGATCACGGTTGCGCTCATTGGCGAGCCGCACGAGCCCGCGCCCGCGCCAAGCTTGCTGCCCGCAAGCAACTAATGTGTTCGAGAGGTGATAGACATGAGTGATCAGTGGAGCGTCCTGGTGGTCGATGATGAACCGCCCATACGCGCAGAGCTTCGCTATCTGCTTGAGCAAGACGAGCGCGTGGGGTCGGTCGACGAGGCCGGCGGCGCCACGCAGGCGGTCGAGAAGATCCTGGGCAGCCGTCCGGACGTGCTGTTTCTAGACATACAGATGCCGGGTACCAGCGGTATCAAGTTGGCAGAGACGCTGTCGAACCTCAAGACGCCCCCGGTGGTGGTGTTTGTAACCGCGTTTGCGGAGTATGCCGCCACGGCCTTTGAGCTGGACGCGGTCGACTACGTGCTCAAGCCGGTGGAGACTAAGCGTTTGGAAAAGGCGCTGGACAAGGTGGCCGCCGTCATGTCCGTCCGCGCGCCCGCTCCCGTCGCCGAGCGCGTTATGCGCCTGTCGGTCGAGCGCGGCGGCAAGCGCGCGTTCATCCCCGTGAGCGACATTGTCTACATAGAGGCCAAGGCGGACTACTCCAGCGTGATCACCGCCGCTGGCAGCTATTTGGTGAACGAGTCCATCTCGTCTCTCGAACGCCGCCTGGCGCCGCAGGGCTTTATGCGCGTGCACCGCAGCTTTTTGGTGAATCTGGACGATGTGCATGATGTCGAGGTATCGCGCTCCGGCTTGATGGAGCTCAAGGTCGAGCGCGTGGACGCCTCCGTCCCCGTGTCGCGCCGCCGCGCGTCTGAGGTCAAGGCCCGCCTGGGCCTGGCGTAGGCGTTGCGCCGCCTTTACAGAACGCTGGGCGAATGCTGACGGGCGCGGGCGGGAATGTGCCCTACCATGTCACAGTATGAATGCGTGCGAATGCGACGCGCCGCTAAGAGGGGAGCCATAGATGAAATTCACCAAGATGGAGCGCAACTGGGTCATGTATGACGTGGGCAACTCCGCCCTCGTCCTGCTCAACACTTCGATCGTGCCTATCTACTTCAACGCCATCAACACGGGCGCGTCTTCTGCCGAGCTGGTGACCGCGTGGGCCAACGCCCAGACCGTGGCCTCCCTGATCATCGCTTTGCTCATGCCCATCCTGGGTTCGCTGGCAGACTATGCGGGCAACAAGATCAAATTCTTCACCGGGTTCTTCCTAACAGGCGTGGTGCTGTGCCTGGCGCAGGCCATCCCCATGTCCGCTATGGCGTTTCTGGTGGTCTACGTGCTGTGCACCATCGGCCTTAACTCGTCCATGACGTTTTACGACGCCATGTTGCCAGACGTCACCACGGACGAACGCATGGACCAGGTGAGCTCTTCGGGTTTCGCCTGGGGGTACGTGGGCTCCACCATTCCCTTCATCCTGTGCATCGCCCTCATCTTCGGCGGCCCCAGCATCCTGGGCCTGGATACCCTTACCTGCACGCGTCTGACGTTTATCATCACAGGCGCATGGTGGCTGGCGTTCACCGTTCCGCTGCTTCGCACCTACCAGCAGCGCTACGGCAAGGAGCGCGAGCACGGGGCGGAGGGCGTCTTGCACAACATCTCCAAGACCTTCACCGGGCTTTTGGACACGTGCCGCCGCATCGCGCACGACCGCGTGCTGCTGGTCTTCATGATCGCGTTTTTCTTCTACATCGACGGCGTCCACACCGTCATCTCCATGGCTACCAGCTACGGCGCCGCGTTGGGCATCGATTCCACGCAGCTGGTGTTGGCGCTGCTGGTAACCCAGTTTGTGGCGTTCCCCTCCGCCATCATCTACGGCAAGGCCGCCGGCAAGTTTGGCACCCTGCGCATGATCATCGTGGCGGTGGCCGCTTACGTGGGCATCGTCCTGTTTGCGGCGTTCTTCTTGAAGTCCGCTACGGAGTTTTGGATCCTCGCCATTCTGGTGGGCATGTTCCAGGGTGGCGTGCAGGCGCTTTCGCGCAGCTACTTTGGCAAGATCATCCCCAAGGAGCATTCAAACGAGTACTACGGCTTCTTTGATATTTTTGGACGATACGCTTCGGTCATGGGCACTCTGCTAGTATCTGTTGTGACATCGCTCACGCACGATCCTTCTTTAGGAGTGCTTTCCATCGGGATCTTGCTGGTTGTGGGCTTTGTCATGCTAGTAAAGCTCTCCGGTATGCAGAAGGCGGCAGCCTAAAGCTCGCATGCCGCAACGAGTGCGCTTCTCTATGGACGGAGGGCTTGCTGGCAACAGTAAAGCCCTCCGTTTTTTAGTAGAAGGTGACCTTATTTGAAATCTCAATACATCGCCCGCGTTGGTGTTATCGCGGCCGCGTACGCTGCGTGCACCCTGGTGACCATGCTCTTTTTGGGCAGCCTTGCATGGGGCCCCATCCAGTTCCGCGTCTCAGAGGCGCTATGCGTGCTGGCGCTCTTCACCCCCGCGGCCGTCCCCGGCCTTACGCTGGGCTGCGTGATCGCCAACGTCGCCAACATCGTGCTTTCCGGCACCGGCATGCTGGGCATGCTCGACGTGGTCTTTGGCTCACTGGCAACCTTTTTGGGCGCGCTGTTCACGTGGAAGATGCGCTCCCGTCCGCTGATCGCGCTGGCGGGCCCCGTGCTTGCCAACGCGCTCATCGTTCCGGCGTACCTGCCCCTGCTGCTGCAGGGCATTGGTTTTTACACCATTCCCTTCACGTCGATTTCCCTGGATGGCTCTTGGGGCCTTATGTACCTCTTTGGTCTTGTGACCACGGGTGCGGGTGAAGCGGTTATCATGTATGTGCTGGGCTACCCGCTGCAGCGCTCGCTGGCAAATACGCCGTTTATGAAGCGCGAGCTTGCGCATATGGGTACAACAGCAAAGTAGTTGGCTTTTGGGCACATTTAGTCTCGCGCCAACGCGTACGCACTCCAACACGTTGGCGCGGCGGCTTTTGCTCGCCGCCCCTTTCGATAGCTGCAATGGAAAGGGATGAGTGGCTATGAAACCTGCGATCGTGATTCCCACCTATTGGGCGGGAAATCATGAAGATACGCTGGCTCCCGGCGCCTACGACCACTCTACAAGCCTTACCGCCAAGCGCCCGGAGCTTGAGCGCTGCCTGGCGTCCCTCGAGCAGGTCCGCGGGCTGCCGCGTATCATCCTGCTTGTGATATGCCCCCTTTCCGCCACGCGCGACGTCACGCTGCGCATCGAGCACATCCTCTACAACCACCCCGATCTCAACGTCACCCTCCTCACCAACATCGAGGCCTCCCGCATCATGGACCGCGTGAGCGAGCTTGCACCCAAGATCAAGGGCGAGGCCGTGTCCCTGCGCGGCTACGGCGCCATTCGTAACATGGGCCTGGCGGCCGCCGCCATCCTGGGCCATGACGCGGTGGTTTTTTTGGACGATGACGAGGTGGTCCTCGCCCCGGACTTCATGGAGAAGGCCCTCTACGCCCTGGGGGCCGAGACGCGTCAGCGCCTGCCCATCCTCGCCAAGAGCGGCTACTTCTACGATAACGAGGGCTCTCCCTTAGCGGATACCACCCGTGCCGGCATCACCCAGCGTTGGTGGACCAAGCGCATAGAGTTCAACCGCTGGATGAAGAAGGCCCTTGCCGCCACCAGGATCTCGCGCTCAAACTACGTGTGCGGCGGCTGCATGGCGCTGCATGCCCGCGCGTTCACCCGCGTGGCGTTTGACCCCTTCATCACCCGCGGCGAGGACCTTGACTACCTATTCAACATGCGCCTGTTTGGCTACGACGTCTGGTTCGACAACGCATGGGTGGTCAAGCACCTGCCGCCGGCGGGCACCGAGAGCGCGCCCCGCTTTATGCAAAACGTCTACCGCTGGTATTATGAACGGGCAAAACTGACGTATGCCAGCAGGCAGAAGGAATACAACCAGGTCACGTCCGCCTCGCTCATGCCCTATCCGGGTCCGTGGATCTCGCCGGGTCTGGACGAGCGCGTGCGCAAGACCTCCCTTGCCCGCGCCGTGTTCACCCGCGAGCATCGAGCGTATTGGAACATCTGGCTCCATGGTCGCCAGGACGCGGAGCGCTATGCCGCGGACAACGCCGACCAGTACCTTAAATTCCAGAGCTTCTGGCCGAGTATCATGGACGGCTTGTGGGGAGACATCTCGCTTGCCTCCATGCTGGAGCACCGATGAATAGTAAAAACGGTTCTTTTTGGGAATCCGCGCGCACCACGCTGCTGACGGGCATCTCGATATTGCGAGCTATGGCGGCGGCGTGCGCGCTGGTTCTCGCCATCTACCTCATCTGCTCGATCGCGGAAGGGGCCGAGTCGCCGTTGAGGCTGGCGACGTGCGCGCTCGCGTGCGTCTTCCTGCTGATCTTTGTGTACCTATGCGTGAACTCGGATACCCTGCGATCCCAGTACGCCGAGCGCACGCTCGCGATCGCGTCCGAGATGCTGGAGGACATCCGCGACGGCCTGACGCCGCAGAGCGCCGAGGCCATCTGCCGCCGCCTTCTGTCGGAGACGCGCGCGATGACCATCGCCGTGACCGACCGCGATCGCGTCCTGGCCTGCGTGGGCACCCTGGCGAACCAGTTTCCGCCCGGCTCGCCTATCCATACGCCCGCTACGCGCTACGCACTGGACCACGGCCTGGTGCAATCGTTCACCAACACCATCCCGGTCTTTGACGGCGTGCACGCCACCACGCAGATCCCCGCCGGCATCATTGCCCCGCTCAAGGTGCGCGGCAAGGCCGTGGGCACGCTCAAGTTCTACTTCAGCAGCCCGCACGCGGTCAATCGAACGCAGTACGCGCTGGTATCCGGCTTTGCGGAGCTTATCTCGACCCAGCTGGCAACCCATGAGCTCGAGCGCCAAGATGAGCTCACGGCTCGCGCGGAGCTGCGGGCGCTGCAGGCTCAGATCAATCCGCACTTTCTGTTCAACACGCTGAACACCATCGCGTCGCTCACGCGTACGGAACCCGCCCGTGCCCGCGAGCTGCTGCGCGACTTCGCGGCGTTCTACCGCTCCACGCTCGACAACTCGGGTTCGTTGATCCCCATCTCGCGCGAGCTCGCCCAGACCAACCGCTACCTCACGTTCGAGCGCGCCCGCTTTGGCGACGACCGCATCATCGCGACCACGGAGATAGAGGACGGGGTCGAGGACGCGCCAGTGCCCGCTTTTATCATCCAGCCATTGGTGGAGAACGCCGTGCGCCACGCTATGAAGGACGAGGGCGCGCTGCATATCGCGGTGAGGGTGCGCTCAGAGGGTAGCGAGGGCATTTGCATAGAGGTGAGCGACGACGGCGCCGGCATGGACCGCGATACCGCTGCGCGCCTGTTCAACGCGTCGCTTCCCATGCCCGATTCCCAGTCGCCCCAGGGCGGCGGCGCGGGCGTGGCGACGCGCAACATTTCAGAGCGCATCAAGCGCTTCTACGGCCCCCGCTCCAGCGCGGAGGTTTCGTCCACCCCCGGCGAGGGCACCACCATTACGCTGCACCTTGATTTGCAAGAAAGTATGTTCGCGTAAGGGTTCTTACTTCGGGGTAGAATGGTATAACGCCGTCTCATCACTCGTGCTTGGATGAGAGGCGTGACGCACGGGATATTGTTGTTGGAAGGAATGTACGTATGCTGCGTGCAATGATCGTTGATGATGAGGCGCCAGCCCGTTCCGAGCTTCGGTTCCTGCTTGAGCAGACGGGGAAGATCGGTTCGATCAACGAGGCGTCGAGCGTTCGCTCGGCAATAGAGATGCTGATGGAGAATCGGGTGGACGTCGTGTTCCTGGATATCTCCATGCCGGGCGCATCGGGCATTCAGCTTGCTGAGGCGCTGCACAAGCTCAAGAACCCGCCCGCCGTGGTCTTTGTGACCGCCTATAGCGACCATGCCGTTGAGGCGTTTGATGTCGATGCCACCGATTACCTGATGAAGCCGGTTGAGGAAGCCCGTTTGGATCAGGCGATCAACAAGGTGCTCGCGCGCGTCAAGCCCACATCAGACAGTAGCAAGAGCTCTATCGAGCGCATCCCCGTCGAGAAGGGTGGCCGCAAGGTCCTTATTCCCGTCGACCAGATTCGCTACATCATGGCCAAGGACGATTATTCCTGCATCTTCACTGAGGACGATCGATACCTGTCCACCACCTCGTTGGCACAGTTTGAATCGAAGCTGGGCGACTTTGGGTTCTTTCGCGTGCACCGTCGCTACATTGTTAACCTCGCCAACGTCGAGGACGTCGAGACGGTGCCCTCTGGCGCTATTCAGCTGGGCGTGTCGGGCGTAGATGACCGTATCCCGGTTTCCCGTCGCAGGGTTGTTCCCCTCAAGAAGGCGCTCAATCTGTAGCGAGGAATTGAAAGAGCATAGAAAAGAGGACTCCATGCAGATTCAGGAAGGGCATGCCAAGCGCATCGATATTGTTTCTGATACGCACGGACACCTCTCAGCGGAGCTCCTTGAGCAGATCGCCGGTGCGGACCTTATTGTCCATGCCGGCGATCTTACGTCTGAGATGGATTACGAGCGCCTGCGCTGCATCGCCCCGGTGCGCGCGGTGCTGGGCAACAACGACTACTATCGCGATTACGGCCCGGATGTGGTGCGCCTGTGCGAGTTCGACTACGAGGGGCTGCATTTCGCCGTCGCCCACTATCAAGAGGATTTGCCCGTTGCCGGCGTGGACGTTGCCGTGTGCGGCCATACGCATCGTTCCAAGATCGAGAGATCTTGCGGGCGCCTGCTGATTAATCCAGGTTCCGCCACGCTGCCGCGAGGGACGAGGACGCCGAGTATCGCGCGCCTCTATGTAGGTGATGGCGCTGTTATGTCGGCAGAGATCATTCCGTTGAAGTAGGGGTGGGTGTTGCCGGCTTTTGCGGCGAAACCGTTGCGTTATGGCTGGTTGTGGACGTCTTGTGCATGGCCGCAAACTTTCTCTAAAAAAGTTCTTGCGTGCAAAACGCACCTCTGTATATACTAGTCCCCGCAGCAATTCGCTGAGGGGAGTTAGCTCAGTTGGTTAGAGCGCCGGCCTGTCACGTCGGAGGTCGCGGGTTCGAGTCCCGTACTTCCCGCCATTTGAAATGGTAAGCCTCACTTCGGTGGGGCTTTTTTCATATTAAGTCTCGCTCGCCCGCTTCTCGTCCAAACTAATCTCCATCTAAGGGAATGCTTTGGGACCATGGGGCTCCAAGCGGACATCGTCCAAAGATTTAAAAAAGTTGTTGCATCCAATCCAAGCTTCTGTGTATACTAATTCACGCAGCAATTTGCTGAGGGGAGTTAGCTCAGTTGGTTAGAGCGCCGGCCTGTCACGTCGGAGGTCGCGGGTTCGAGTCCCGTACTTCCCGCCATTTGAAATGGTAAGCCTCACTTCGGTGGGGCTTTTTCTTTTTTAGTGCATCTTAAGTCGATGCATTTCCGGCAACTCGACATCGTGATATAGATTTGCTGGTGTTATTTGATGAATATACGAGCATCGTTTTGCATGTTGCCGACGCTTGGGTACATCAACTGCATCATTACGGTATCCTCTAGCGCGTGAATTATTCTTTTAGTAGGTTAATCCTGCGCGTTATGTGAGGCGATTGAGTATTGAATACTTAATCTCCGTTATGGTAAGGTCAAATCCATTGGTTTTAAGGTACCTGTTTGCATAGTCTGACCTGATCTGCGCGCGTGGTCTCTCCACGCGTATAAACTAAGGGCTGGTCGAGTAAGAAGGATAGGGGAGAGATGGACATTTCAAGGAAGACGGACTACGCCCTGCGCATGTTGGCGATGCTGGCAGAGGACAGGGAGAGCCTCCTTTCTGTGAGAACGGCGGCCGAGAAGGTTGACGTTCCGTATTCTTTTGCGCGCTCGATCCAGCATGGGCTGGTGCTTGCAGGCATTGTCGAGAGCCTTCGCGGCGTGCATGGCGGCATGCGCCTTAAGGTCGATCCCGCCCAGATCACCATTCGCCAGGTTGTCGAGGCCATTCAGGGCCCGTTGGTTATGAACGAGTGCACCGCTCCCGCCGCTGACTGCGCCCGCATGGGCGGTTGCTGCTATCATCCCCTGTGGGTTGGTACGCAGGCCCTGGTCCACGACTATCTTGATTCCGTTACATTGGATGACGTGGTGAACCGTCGCCTGAGCCCCGCGGTCGATCCCAAGTTTGCCGATCGCGATCGTTTTTACGAGTATGTAAGCTGTGGCGAGGGCTGCCGCGCTGCCGAATAGGCCGCACGTGCGATCCTTGTCGCAAGGGACAAGGAGTTTCGCCATCATGATGAATCGTGACCCCTTCCGCACCCTGGTTCGCGCGGAGGGGGTTCGTTTGTATAGGGACCTTCCGTGGAGAAACACGCGCGACCCCTATGGCATTTGGATTTCAGAGGTCATGCTGCAGCAGACGCAGGTTCCGCGCGTGCTGGCGCGCTGGGGAGCATGGTTGGATAGATTCCCCAGCGTGCAAGCCCTTGCCCAGGCGCCCGTGGCAGACGTGCTCGAGGAGTGGCAGGGAATGGGGTACAACCGTCGCGCGCTGGCGCTCAAGGGCGCGGCGGAGGCGATTGTTGCCGAATACGATGGCGAGATCCCGCAAGATACCCGCCGGCTTTGCGCGCTTCCCGGTATAGGTCCAGCGACGGCGCAGGGCATTCGGTCGTTTGCATTCGATCTTCCCGGCGTGTACCTAGAGACCAACGTGAGGACCGTCTTCCTACATCATTTCTTTCCCGACGTGCCCGGCGTGCCCGATCGCGAGCTTGTTCCGCTTATTCAGGCGGCATGCCCTGCAGGCGAGGACGCGGCGGGCGATTTGTTTGCCATCGCTCAAGATGAGAACGATACGCCGCGATCCTGGTATTACGCGCTTCTGGACTACGGTGCGCATCTCAAAAAGACCGTCCCCAATCCTTCGCGGCGCTCCAGCTCCTATACGCGCCAGTCTGCGTTTGAGGGTTCGCGTAGGCAAAAGCGCGCTCATATTGTGCGCATGCTGCTTGACGCCTCCAAGTGCGGGGGGCTGTTGGGTATTGATGAGATCGCGGCGGGGGTTAATGACATGGAGCTCAAGGCGGGCCGTCCGCACGTCGAGCGCGAGCTGGTCGCATCCATTCTTGACGACCTTGAGCGCGAAGGCTTTTGCGTGCGCAGGGAGAGCGGGGGCTTGGACGTGTGGGCCATTTGCTCGTGAGTAACGCGGCAATGATACTTGATAGGAATGAATCCTAATTATTTGGACGATGGCGTGCTTGGGGTGACCCTGCTAGGGGTATAACCCAAAGACGGGCACGGCAAAAGCGTGTCCGCACGGTGCCGGATGCTATTCGCCATATCCGGCAAGCGTAGTGCGCGGTGGTCCGCGCAGAGAGGAAGTACACCATGGATTTTGAGAACTCCCAGACAAAGAAGAATCTTGAGACCGCTTTTGCGGGCGAGTCCCAGGCCCATACCAAGTACCGCTACTACTCCTCCAAGGCCAAGAAGGAGGGCTACGTTCAGATCTCCAACATCTTTATGGAGACCGCGTTGAATGAGTCCGAGCATGCCAAGCTGTGGTTCAAGTACCTGCATGAGGGCGAGGTGCCCGACACCCTGACCAACCTCAAGGATGCCGCCGCCGGCGAGAACTACGAGTGGACCACCATGTATGATGAGTTCGCCAAGACCGCTGACGAGGAGGGCTTCAAGGAGATCGCTGCCAAGTTCCGCGGCGTTGGCGCCGTCGAGAAGGCTCACGAAGAGCGCTATCTCAAGCTTGCCGAGCGCGTTGAGAAGGGCGAGGTCTTTACCCGCGAGGGCGTTAAGGTGTGGAAGTGCCTCAACTGCGGCCACCTGCACGTTGGCCCCGAGGCGCCCGAGCTCTGCCCCGTGTGCGCCCACCCCAAGGCCTACTTTGAGGAGCAGGTCGTTAACTACTAGGGATTCTCGTCCCCACGCTCTATAGCGCGTCATGGGGGACAGCCTTCCTTGTCCATGTTTTCTGCATGCATCGCATAGCTTTATAGGGGCCGCCCCGCCCGAGACGTCGTGTCAAGCGGGGCGGCCTTATTGTGCGGGCGGGCCAAGCGCGTGCGGCGAATGCCGTCTTGGCATCCGGCGATGGCGCGGCGGCGTGAGGTATATGTTGGACGCCCCGGGGTATGAGTGTGGAGCAGGGCGCGTGTGCGGCCGTGCAGTAGCCGCAGACGTCCACAGGGGGGATATTGTTGATGCGCAAACCTATCGAGCTCATCGCAACATGCGATGGAGCGTACCTGGCGCCGCTGCGAAGCGCTATGGCTTCTTGTGTGATCAATAACCCGGGCGAGAAGTTCTGCCTGCACCTGCTGCACAGCACGGTGGACAAGAAGAGCCTGTTGCATATGGATGCCTATTGTCGCTACCTTGGCATCGACTTTTGCGCCCACGGCATAGACCGCTCTTTGTTTGATGGCGCCTACGCAAGCAAGCGCTATCCGCAAGAGGTGTATTACCGTCTTCTTGCGCCCTATGTGCTTGCGGAGGTTGAGGGGAGGGCCTTGTACCTTGACCCGGACGTGCTGGTAATCAATCCCTTGCGGCCTCTTGTGGAGGTCGACCTTAAGGGGCGCGCGTTCGCCGCGGCGTCGCATTTGGATGCGGCGCACCCCGTTACAGGCATCAATAAGATTCGCCTGGATACCACGGGGGCGTATTTCAACACGGGCGTAATCTTGATGGACATGCCCGCCGCCCGCCACGCGATCGACCCCGCGGGCATGATGGCATATGCTCGCGACCATGAAGCGGAGATGCTCTTTCCCGATCAAGACCTGTTTTGCGCGCTCTACGGCGCATCCGCCCTTGAGGTTCCGGACAAGCTGTGGAACTACGATGCCCGCAAATACACGGACTACCTGGTGAGAACGGGTGGAGAGAGCACCATGGCGTGGGTGATGGAGAATACCTCGATCCTGCACTTCTGCGGCAGGGATAAGCCATGGAGCGCTAGCTATCATGGTCGATTTGACGCGCTGTATAAGAACTATATGATGATTGCCGCCCGCGCTGCAGAGCGCGCTTGGGCAGAGGAGGAAGAACGTGGACGATAAAAAGTTGAAGGATGCGCTGTTTCTTATCGCGTTTGGCGTGGTGCTCTACGTTGGCATGACGCATCTTTCGACGGTGCTCGCCGCGGTCTCCTCCGTGGTCGACCTGCTGCTGCCCGTGTTGATTGGTGCAATCTTCGCATTTGTTCTCAATGTGCCCATGTCTGGTCTTGAGCGCATGTTCCACCAGGCTGGAAAGTCCCTTGGCAGGGAGCTTCCGGTCATTCCGGTGCGCGTGGTGAGCCTGCTGATTACGCTTGCGGGCATTGTACTTGCGTTTGTGGGTGCGGTTGCCCTGGTGATTCCCGAGCTGATCGAGTCTGCGCACAGCATCATTCCTCTGGCGCAAGAGAAGATTCCCGAGTGGATCGCTTTTGCAGAGGCGAGCGGCATCGACCTGTCTGGATTGGTCCAGCAGCTGAGCGAGCTGAGCCAGAAGGTGTCTGCCGATGGCGCCTCTTCGCTTGTGGGGTCTGCGGCCGTTATCGCTAAGTCGACTATCTTGACCGCCGGAAACACCATGCTTGGCATGGTGATCGCGATCTACCTGCTGCTTGGCAAGCACAACTTCTCACGTCAGGCCCTTATGATCGCGCGGGCAAACCTGCCGGCGGGCGTAGTCCAGAAGATTCGGTTTGTGGGCAATCTCGCGTGCGAGACCTATGCAAAGTTCTTGTCCGGCCAGTTTGTTGAGGCGATCATTTTGGGCTGCCTCATGTACACCACGTTTAAGATCTTCGGTTTGCCCTATGCGGGCATCACCGCCTACCTCACCGGCCTGTGCGCGTTCGTTCCGTATGTGGGCGCATTTTTGTCCGGTGCTTCCGGCGTGGTGCTCACCTTGCTGGTGGATCCCGTGAAGGCGCCCATTTGCCTGGTGGTCTACCTGGCGACCCAGTTTATCGAGAACCAGTTTATCTATCCGCGCGTAGTTGGCGGGTCCGTGGGCCTGGCTCCCATGTGGGCGCTGCTGGCGGCGATTGTGGGCGGCAAGCTCTTTGGCGTGGTGGGCATCGTCTTCTTCATCCCGCTTGCTAGCGTTATCTACACCTTGGTGCGCGATGACACGTTGGCGAAGCTGGCGCGCAAGCAGGGGCAGGACGCCTTGGACCGGGGTGCTGCCATCGAGGAATAGGGTCTTCGGCGCTATCCCGGCGGTATCGTTTGAAATGGACGAGTAAAGAACAAATTGAACAGATGTACCTTTATGTATAATCAATCGCCGTACTTTAAACGCGCTACAACATAAAGGAGCGCATTATGGCCGCCCCTGACTTGCACGAGGGTAAAGGCCTTGTTCTGTCTTCTTCCGAACCCGGTTTCCGTACATCGGTGGGCGTTGTTAAGGCAACGCTTATAGCTGCAAGCATAGCGACGGCGGCTGTTGCAGCGCCCGATACGGGCCTTCCCGCCGGGGGCGTCGCCGACTCCAGCTCATTTGTGGAGGTTGGTCGTTACGGCAGCAGCGGTACCCCTATGGGCGGATGGAACGATGCGGACTTAAGCTGCGCACTGCAGTTCCCAAATGGCCCCATAAAAGCGCGCTACTTCAAGATCCAACTCGCGGATATCTATTTCAGTGCCACGCTGTTTGATTTCTGGGAGGTTCACGAGCCCGGCTTGGAGGCGCCTTCTATAACGTTCGACCGTGTCGAGGCAGGCTATGGCCCCGTTGATGCACGGGCGGTCGAGCTTTCAAACACCGGCAAGGCCGGGGCGGCTATTGAGTCGGTTCGCCTGGACTCTGACGAAGCGTTCGAGATCGTTGAACAGGGCGCCCAGAGCATCGATGCCGGCGACGTCGACCGTTCGTGGAAGCTGGCGCCCAAAATCGGTCTTTCTGCGGGGTCGTACAGGACCATGCTTCGCGTCGCCAGTATTTTTGCTGGAGCGGCCTTGCACCTTCGCCAGCGTGATGGAGCCTCCGAGCGCTAGATATCGTCCAAATCTCATGTGTCCTATGCCATAGATGCCCGCGTGGCCCTACCGCTTGCGGTGGCTGCGCGGGCGCTTGGCATATATGGGCGCTTACGGCGCCGTGCACGGGGGATGTTATCAAATGTAGCGATGCCGAGATGGGGTTGGCGCTAGGATTTGAGACGGCTTACCAAATTCGGCAAGGCTATTGGGATGCTACGAACAGAGTAAAAGTTCACACCGGCGAGGACGGGCAAATGTATAGCACAACCAATTTAAAACCGTCATAATGGGTTGGTCTATGCCCTCGCCATGCGAGGATTTGCGCCCGGGCGGTATCGCCGCCTCCGCGGAGCATGAGGTACAGACAAGGGAGTTATGTGCGCGAAAGTATGCGCACCGCACAGAACAGGGAGGTGTATGGATGGCTACTGATCATCAGATGCAGGACATGACGCTTGCCGAACGTCTGGAGGCGCACGGGTTCACCCGCCGCGATTTCCTCAAGTATTGCGGCAGCCTCGCGGTCCTTCTTGGCATGTCCGCTACGGCGGCGCCCAAGATTGCCCAGGCGCTGGAAACGGGAAAGAAATCCGGAAAGCTTCTGCCCGTGATCTGGATGGAGGGCGGATCGTGCTCGGGGTGCACCGAGGCGCTCGCCCAGACAAACACGCCGGACATTCCGCAGTTGGTGCTGGAGTCTATCTCGCTGAACTATAGCGAGACGCTGTCCGCGGCGGCAGGCCATTCAATGGAGCAGGCTCGTCGCGATACCATCGAGGCGGGTGGATATGTTCTCATCTATGAGGGCGCTGTTCCCACTGCCTTTGATGGCAACGTTTTGATGGTCGGTGGCGAAAAGGGTATCGACTCCCTTATGGAGACCGCCGAGCATGCCGATGCCGTTATCGCGCTTGGCTCGTGCGCTTGCGACGGCGGTTGGATGGCCGCTCGCCCCAATGACGCGCACGCCATGGGCGTTCAGAAATTCCTTTCCGAGCAGGGAATCTCCACCCCGGTGGTCAACATTCCGTGCTGCCCGGCTAACCCCGAGTGGCTGGTCGCCGTCATTGTGGAGTACACGCTGATGGGCCGCCTGCCCAAACTCAATAGCAAGAACCAGCCCGCCGCGCTGTTCAACCAGACCGTTCATGACAACTGCCCGCGCCGCGGACACTTTGAGAACGGCGAGTTTGTCTATCAGTTTGGCAGCGCGGAGGAGGCTAAGGGCTACTGCCTGTATCCGCTGGGTTGCCGTGGTCCGCAGACCTTTACCGTTTGCCCGGTGACGCGCTGGAACCAGTCGGTTTCCTGGTGCGTGGAGTCCGGCGCCCCGTGCATTGGCTGCGGCGTCATCAATCCCATGCATCCGCAGCGCAACTGGGTGGACGAGAACACGCCGTTCCTCAAGCGCCATCGCAACATTTCGCTTGGAGATTTTCACTTCCAGCCCCCGCTGGCGGCAGCCGCGTGCACGGGTCTTATTGTTGCCGTGCTGGTTGTCCACGGCGTCGGCATGAAGCTGACCGGCCGCGTCGACGGCGGTGCGGACTTCGAGGCGGAGCGCCGCTGGGACGTCAAGCGCGGCACCGAGCAGGCGCACCAGGCTGGCGAGCGCGCGGCCAAGCTCTATGACGAGCTGGACGAGCGCGGCCTGGAGCCCAAGAACATCGACCGTTTGAAGAAGAAGCGCGCCGCTAAGAAGGCAGCCCACGAGGCTGCCGAGGCCGCTGAGATCGAAAAGCGCCGCGGGTCCTCGTCCGCAGGCGAATCCACCGAGAAGGGAGGCGATGAGTAATGGCTCGCTCTGTTGTCGATCCCATTACCCGTATCGAAGGACACCTCTCTATCGAGATGGAGGTCGAGGACGGCAAGGTCACCGAGGCATGGAGCTGCGGCAACCTGTACCGCGGCCTTGAGAACGCGCTTGTGGGCCGCACACCCTATGATGCCGCGCTTATTTCCGAGCGCATCTGCGGCGTCTGTCCCGTGTCGCATGTGCACGCGTCGTGCTTCGCTGCCGAGGACGCCTACGGCATCGAGATCCCCAGCGCCGCGCGACTTATCCGCAACCTTTCCGAGGGCGGTCAGATCCTGCACTCCACCATCTTGTGGTTCTACAACCTGGCGGGTCTGGATTACATCAATCCGCTGGATGCCGTGAACGCCAACCCTGCCGACGCCTACGAGGTCTGCCGCAAGTACGGCACCGCCGGTGCCGACTTCGAGGGCTTGTCCGCCCGTCTCAAGGCGTTTGCCGAGAACGGCCAGCTGTCGATCTTCTCCGGTAACTGGTTTGATTGCAAGGATGCCGACGGTGCTTCCGCGTTCCACCTTACGCCCGCCGAGAACCTGGTTGGCACCGCCCACTACTTCGAGGGCATCGACTACCAGGCCAAGGCGTCGCAGATCTGCGCCATCATCGGCGGCAAGATGCCCCACGTTATGACATCCATCCCCGGCGGCACCTCCTTTGTGCCCACGCCGGAGAAGCTGGACGAGATCATCTTCCGCATTCGCGAGCTTAAGACGTGGATTCAGGGGACTATGATCCCGGACATGTTCATGATCGTTGAGAAGTATCCCAACCTGGTGGGCATGGGCAAGGGCGAGGGCCGCTTTGTTTCCTTTGGCGTTTTGGACGATGAAAGCCGCGAGCTCAACTGTCGCTACCTGCCCGCCGGCATGGTGACGCTCAACGAGGACGGCACTATGACCATCGCCAACGTGGATGCGAGCCTGATCACCGAGGACGTGACCCATGCGTTCTACGAGAACCATGCGCCCCTCAACCCGGTCGACGGCGTGACGCTCCCCATGTGGCCCAAGGACGGCAAGAACTTTAGCAACAAGTACACCTGGTGCAAGGCGCCTCGCTACGACGGCGAGGCCTATGAGGCAGGCGGCATCTCCCGCATGCTGGCGGCCTACGTGCGCGGCGTTGAGCCCGTGGTGAAGCTGATGGACGATGCCCTGGCAAAGACCGGTCTTTCCATGGCGCAGCTGGACTGCGTCGCCGGCCGCCTGCTGGCCCGCGTGCTTGAGGCAGACTACGTCTGCGACGTCATGGAGCAGAATTTCAACGAGCTTGTCCAGCTGATGGCGGACGACAAGGCGGAGTACTACACGCCCGCTGCCCGCACCACCGGCGAGGGCCTGGGTCTGTGGGAGGCTCCGCGTGGCGCCCTGCTGCATACCGAGAAGGTCGAGAACGACGTGGTGACCCATTACCAGGAGATCATCCCGTCTACTTGGAACCTGTCTCCCACCGATGGCAAGGGTAACCCCGGTCCGCTGGAGCACATGCTGCTGGGCACCACGGTCACCGATATCGACAAGCCGCTTGACGCGGTTCGCATCGTCCACAGCGTGGACCCCTGCACCGCGTGCGCCTGCCATGTGACCGAGCCCGCCACGGGCAAGAGCTTCCATACCGTCACGTCTCCCTGGGGGGTGATGTAAATGGCGCATATGGCCCACTACCGCGAGGCGCATCCGCTGCCCTTTGTGGTGACCCACTGGGTCAACCTGGTCGCTATGATCTTCTTGATCTTCACGGGTTTCTACATCCACTACCCGCTCTTTGGCGGCGTGATGACCATGGCTCGCGGCCTGCACATCTTCTGCGGCATCGTTTTGCTTATCAACTGCGTGGTCCGTATGGTGCTGGCGTTCTTCATCAAGAGCGCTCCGGCGCCGGGTACCCGCGAGCTTGTTCCGGACTACAAGACGTGGCTGCCCCAGCGCGATAACAAGCACCAGCTGTGGGCATGGATCAGCTACTATCTGTTCCTGCGCAAGGAGCACCCCATCGCGGCTAAGCTGGGCGTTCCGCAAAAGATCGTCTACCTGCTTATTCCGCTGCTGATCTTCTTTACGGGCTACACGGGATTCTGCCTGTGGGGCACCACCGCCGGCTGGCCCATCTTCGAGGTTGGACTCAACTTCATGGGCGGCGCTATGAAGGTGCGCATCCTGCATTACTTCATGATGTGGTCCTTCCTGGCGTTCATGTGCATCCACGTGTACCTGTCGCTGATCGAGGGCGTATCCCCCGCGACGTTGATCTTCTTCTGGAAAGAGACGCCGGGCCTGGTCTACGATCCCGAGACCATGAACATCGTCGGTTTCGATGGCATGGGCAAGGAGCCGGATTGCGGCGAGACCTTCAAGAGCGAAGAGCGCGCCGCCGTCGACCGAGCTCGCGTGGTCGAGCACGAGGCCATCAGCACGGGCGATGCCCAGCACAACGGCTTTGAGAAATAGCGTGTCTCACCGCGTTTCATGTGGATGAGGGCAAATAAGGGCTTCGGCACGCGCGCCGGGGCCCTTTTTCCTGGCGCGGTGCGGTAAGCTGGCAGCGTTTGAGAAGGGGCACGTGGATAAGATGGAGGCAGAAGTGTATGGGGACGATGTTCCGGAAGCGCCCATGGCGACGGATGCGGAGGCTGTGATGGCGGTGCCGGCGGCGGCGAGCGCGCCCCGTATCGCGATTATTTGCGTGGGGAATGAATATCAGCTGGATGATGGCTTTGGTTCGGCGGTGGCGCGCTATCTGGATGATCGCTATCGGTTTCCCTTGGGCGTGACGGTGCTCGACCGCGCCGTTATGGGCTACGGCATCGTCTCTGATCTCAAGGCTTGCGACGTTGCGGTGGTGGTCGATGCGCTCGACGGCACGGGCGCGGCGCCGGGAACCACCTTTTCCTTTGACCCTGCGGACATGAGAGTGTCTACCGGCAAGACGTCCCTTCATGAGGTGCGCTTTGCAGACGTGCTGGCGGCGGCGACCTTTATGGGCGCTGCGTGTGCGGGGCACTGCTTTGGCGTGCAGGTGGTCGACATGGGCGAAGGTGCGTTGGAGCGCGGACTGTCCCCGCAGGTGCAGGCGGCCGTTGGTCCGGTGGCGCGCATGGTTGTGCGGTATCTCGAGCGAGCATACGGAATCGAAGCCGTTGATCGCTGGCGCGAGGCGGGAGACGCGCGCGCCAAGCTTGCGGACGCCACTGCCTACATGAGAGACGCGTTGGACGCGGCGGGCATCGATGTTGCGGCGCATGCGGGCGAGGTCCAACGACTTTTGGACCTGGCGTACCCGGGCATGCCGGATTATGAGGCGGACGATGCCATTGGCAGCTGCCTCGCCTCCTTGCCAAGTAAGTGAATGGCTCGGCGCCGCAGGGGGTACACCTAGAGAACCCTCTTCTACCGCGCATGCCTCGTCATAAGGAGGCATCGCATGAATCTGTTTATCGAAACGCCCCAACGCGCTGCAGAACGCCTTGAGCGCGAGCGGCGCTACGCGCGCGCCGCCGCCCCGGCTCGCGATATCGCTCGCGTGCAGGATGGTGCGGCGTCGACCATGGCCGCTTCGCTTGATTTGGACGAGCCGGACTCCGTTGCCCGGCATCGTCCCGGCAATCGGCCTTATGCCGCCCAGCCGCGCGCCGGGCAGCCGTATTCGGTTGCCCAGGACAGCTATCAGCGCGAGCTCGCGTTTGACAAGCAGCGCGCCCGCAGGCGCAAGGTGACCGGCATGCTCAAGATGGCGCTCTTTGTGCTGCTGCTTCCCGTAGTGCTCGTGGTGGTGTTTATCGCGGCGTACGCGCTGGCGTGCATCGCTAACGGCGCGTCGCCCCAAGAACTTCTCGGTCTGCTGGGGGCGCTGCTAGAGCGCATGGGCGGCTTTGTGGCGGGGGCCCTTGCGGCGTCATGACCCGCACGGCCGCACGCTGCTACACTGGGTTGCACGTATATGGGTCGCGGTATGGGAAAGCGTGGGTTATGGCTAAGCGCGCAAAGAAAACGGGACACAAGGTAAGCAAGGTGGAGCGGGACGCGCCGGCGCCATCGCTCGAGCGTGCTGCTCGCGACACTCCGCGCGCCCGCCCCGGCATGAGGCTGGTTGGGTATTGCAAGGCTTGCCGCTGCTTTGTTGAGCTGGACAAGAGCCTTGCCGATCCCCACGGGCATCGGCGCCGCGACATGGCGATTATCATGGAGCTGCCCGTAGATAAGCCCATCTATCATATTCCCCAGTTCAACTGGGGGGCCTTCTTGATGCCGCCCATTTGGGGCGCTGGCCACGGGCAGGTGTTCGCGGTGGTGGTCTACCCCATGTGGCTTATGGTTGACAACCTGCTGTGGGAGGCGATTCACGGCCAGGCGAGCATGTTGCTTGCCGCCCTGGCGCTTGCCGGAACGCTGGCGTTCATGTTCTTCTATGCGCGCATGGCGAACTATGTGGGCTACATGCGCGTGCTCACCACCATGTCGCCAGATGAGTATTGCGCCGCGGAGCGCAAATGGACCATTGCCTGCGCCGGCGTCGCCGTGCTCATGGCGGTGTTCGCTACATGGTATAACCTGGCTGTCCGCGTGTAGGGGAAGAACGGAGAGGGGACGATGATGGATAACGGGTTGCTCCTCGCGGTCGCCCTGCTGGCGCTGGTCGCCGCCGGTGCGAGCTGCGGATGCGTGGTTTTGCTGGTTCGCCTTCGCCGCGAGCAGGGCCAGCAAGATCTTCTGGCGCAGCGCATGGCCTCGCTTGAGGCGTCGATAGAGAAGGCGTCGACGGGCGTGGGGTCTATCGCGCAATGGGCCGCCGCGGAGGGCGCCGCCGCGCAGCAGCGCTATGAGAGCCTGGCGCGCGAGTCCGCCCAGATGGGCCTGCGCGTGGACGGCCTTCGCCGCGACACGGCGGATCGCCTGGACAAGAACCGCGACGTGGTCGATGCTCGCTTGGGCGAGGTGCGCGCCACGGTGGAGCGCCAGCTCGAGGCGATTCGCCAAGACAACGCCACCCAGCTCGACCGCATGCGCCAGACGGTGGATGAAAAACTCTCGCGCACGTTGAATGACCGCCTGTCCACCTCGTTTCGAGAAGTGAGCAAGCAGCTCGAAGCGGTCTATACCGGCTTGGGCGATATGCGCAGTATCGCCGCGGGCGTGGGCGACCTCAAGCGCGTGCTCTCTAATGTCAAGACGCGCGGCATTTTGGGCGAGGTGCAGCTGGGGGCCATTTTGGCGGATATCCTCACGCCGGAGCAATACGCTCAGAACGTTGCAACCAAGCCGGGCAGCGCCGACCGCGTGGAGTTCGCCGTCAGGCTGCCGCAGGAGGGGGCGGAACCCATCTGGCTGCCCATCGACTCCAAGTTCCCCGGCGACGCCTACGAGCATCTTCGCGATGCCGTGGAGGCGGGGGATGCCGCCGCCGTGGAGTCCGCGCGCCGCGTGCTCGAGCAGCGCATCAAGCTTGAGGCCAAGGATATCTCGTCCAAATACTTAAGCGTGCCCGCTACCACCAATTTCGCCATCCTGTTCTTGCCGTTCGAGGGCCTGTATGCAGAGGTGGTCGATCGCCCCGGCCTTATCGAGACCCTGCAGCGCGACTACCAGGTAAGCGTTGCGGGCCCTTCCACCATGGCCGTCATTCTCAACAGCCTGCAGATGAGCTACCAGACGTTCGCGTTTCAAAAGCGTGCGGACGAGATCCAGCGCGTGCTTGCCGCGGTCAAGGCGGAGTTCCCCAAGTACCAAGCGGAGCTGCGCCGCGCCCTTAAGCAGATCGAGACGGCGGGCAAGACCGTTGACGGCATCATCAACACGCGCACCAACGTGATAGAGCGCAAGCTGCGATCGGTGACCGCGATAGAGGATCAAGATGAGGCGGCGACCCTGCTGGGAATAGAAGAAGACGCCTTTGGCCCCGTTGCGCTTTTGGACCAGGAATCCGCGCGGGGCGAGGAGTGATGATTGGCGTGGAAGCAACCGCGATAGAGCGGCCATGATAGGAGGAAGACATGCCGCGTGAAACCAATGCAGCAAAGCGCGAGCGCGCCATCGAGACGTGCCGGCGCCTGAACGAGCGTTACGGTCCCGTCGAGTGCTTTTTGGACCATGCGAGTCCGTTCCGCTTGGTTATCTCCGTTCTGTTGTCCGCCCAGACAACGGATGCCCAGGTGAACAAGGTGACGCCTGCACTCTTTGAGCGCTGGCCCACACCTCAGGCCATGGCCGGTGCTACCGCGGCGGAGGTGGCCGAGGTCATCAAGTCGCTGGGGTTCTACAAAACCAAGGCCAAGCACTGCGTGGAGGCGGCGCAGATGATCGTCGCGGATTACGGCGGCGAGGTGCCGGCGGATATGAAAGAGCTGGTCAAGCTTCCGGGTGTGGGTCGCAAGACCGCCAACATCGTCCTTAACGTCGCCTTTGGCATCGTGGACGGCATCGCGGTGGACACGCATGTGAACCGCATCGCCCACCGGCTCAAGCTTTCGCCCAAGACGCATGAGAAAGAGCCGCTTAAGACCGAGCAGGACTTGCTTAAGATCTTGCCGCGCGAGTATTGGAACGACGTCAACCATCAGTGGATCATGCTGGGGCGCGAAATCTGCGATGCGCGCAAGCCCCTGTGCGGCGAGTGCCCGCTGGCGGACATCTGCCCCAGCGCGGGCATTTCGGCAAAATAGATTGGTTCGCGCTATCGAACTTGGCTTTGCCATAGGCCGAAGAAAATAGCCGCACCCGCAGGATAGCGGATACGGCTGCTTCTCACGCTCTAAACGCGCGCTTGGAGTCGGCCGTCCGCGGCAGCGGGGCGCCGTCCATTCCCTATGGTGGCGCGCCGTCTCAATCCGTTTTCGCTGGGGTAGAATGGACGTGGAAAATTCAAGAGCCCTCACCCGCCCGGCATCGCGCTGGGTGGGTTTTGGTATGGACGCCCGCTGTTGGCATGCGTTTCGGCGGGCACGTTGAACGGGGAGACACCTTGCTCATCCATCGCATTGCCGCACAACTGTATACCGCTGAAGGCCCCCAGGTTATCGAGGCTGCGCTCGACCGAGGCGAGGACGCCACGCTTGCCGTTTCGCAGTCCGGCCGCACGCTGATGGTGGCCGCCCAGTTCGCGCGCCGTCCTCGTCCCACGGTCTACATCGTCTCCGGCGAGGACGCGGCGGACCGCGCCATGCGCTCACTTGTCGCCTACGTTGGCCTTGAGCACGTCGCGCGTTTTCCGGAACGCACGGACTATCCCTGGAAAGACACCGCGCCCGACGACTCCGTGGTCGCCGCCCGATGCGCCGCGCTGGGTCGCATCGCCCGCGGCGAGCACTGCATCATGGTCACCTCTGCGCGCGCTCTGCTGCGCTGCGTGCCGCCGCGCGACAGCCGGTATTGGGCCTCGACCACGTTTGCGGTTGGGGAGGAGACACCGTTCGAGGATGTTTCCCGCCGCCTGGTGGGCATGGGCTACACTCCTTCCGATGCCGCCGATACGCCGGGCCTTTTCCATGTGCACGGCGACACCGTCGACATCTATCCCGCTCAGGCGACCGCCCCGGTGCGCATCGAGTTCTTTGGCGATGAGATCGACCGCATCCGCCGCATGGTGTCTTCCACCGGTCAGACTATCGGTGACGAGGACGCCGTGGAGATCTATCCCGTGCGCGAGCTCGCCCTTACCGATGAGGCGATCAAGCGCATCTCCGCAGCCCTCTACGTTCCCGCGCAAAACGATACCGAGCTCGCCGCCATGCTCGAGATGGTGCAGCAGCGTATTGTCACGCCGGAACTCGATCGCTTTATGCCCTTGCTATATGAGAGCACCGATAGCCCGCTGGCGCATGTGAGCCACGATGCGCTGGTGATTCTGTCCGAGCCCCGCTCACTGTTCGATGACTGCATGCGCGCCTATGAGGACTTGGAGCGCCGTGCCGGCGAGGCGAAGGTCGCCCAGCTGGATGGACTGTACGTGCGTCCCCAGCAGCTCGACTTTGGCCGCCAGCAGCGTCTTAACTACGTGTCGCTCATCCGCGCCGGCGGCGCCGTGACCGCAGAACTCAAGCTGGAGCAGCCCGCGCTGGCGGGTTCGGACAACCGCTTTATCTCGCGCGTCAACGAGGTTGTCAGCAACCGCTATGCGGTGGTATTCGCCATTCCGGACCGCGGCGCCCGCGAGTCCATGGAGCTGAGTTTTACGGACGAGAACATTCCCTTTGAAGAGTCGCTGGTAATGGCGGACGAGAACAGGGGCGATATCGAAGACGCCGTGCACGTGGAGTTACCGGCCGTTTCGCGCCGCCGTGCGGACGCCCTCAACGCCCGCGGTCTGGATGAGGGCGCCGCCGGTCCCGTGGTTCCCACCATCACCCGCGGACGCGTCACTTTTGTCGACATTCCGCTGCCCGCCGGCACCGTGGTGCCAGAGGCGAACCTTGCGGTCTTTTCGCTGGCCGATCTTAACGCGCGCATGGATGCCAAGCGTGGACGTGGGCGCGCCCGCCGTCGCGTCGACATCACGGAGGTCACCTTCCCGTTCAAGCCGGGCGACTACGTGGTCCACGCCACGCACGGTATCGCCCTGTTCTCCGAGATCGTGCGTCAAGAGGTGGGGGGTCGCGAGCGTGATTACTTCTTGCTGGAATACGCTGACGGCGACAAGCTCTACGTGCCGCTTGAGCAGGTGGACCGCATCACCCGCTACGTGGGACCGGACGGCGCCAATCCGCGCCTTACCCGCCTTAACACCGCGGATTGGACGCGCGCTACCAACAAGGCCCGCAAGAGCGCTAAAAAGCTGGCGTTCGACCTGGTCGATCTCTATACCAGGCGCTCGTCCATCACCGGTTACTCATTTGGGCCGGATACGCCGGATCAAATCGAGATGGAGGAGAGCTTTCCTTACGAGCCCACGCATGACCAGCTGGACGCCATCGCCGATATCAAGGGCGATATGGAGAGCTCCAAGCCCATGGATCGCCTGCTTTGCGGCGACGTGGGCTTTGGCAAGACGGAGGTGGCCCTGCGCGCCGCGTTCAAATGCGTGGACGGCGGGCGCCAGGTTATGGTGTTGTGCCCCACCACCATTCTCGCCCAGCAGCACTACGAGACGTTCTTCGAGCGTTTCGCTCCGTTTGGAGTCGAGGTCGAGGTGCTCAGCCGTTTCCGCACCGCCGCACAGCAGCGCCGCGCGCTGGCAGCCTTCGCGGAGGGCAAGGTGGACGTGCTGGTGGGCACGCACCGCCTGCTTTCTGCCGACGTCAACCCCAACAACCTGGGCTTGGTGATCATCGACGAGGAGCAGCGCTTCGGCGTGCAGCATAAAGAGCAGCTCAAGAACCTGCGCGAGCAGATCGACGTTCTCACGCTTTCGGCAACGCCTATTCCGCGCACCATGCAGATGGCTATTTCGGGCGTGCGCGATATGAGCCTCATCACCACGCCGCCAACGGGCAGGCGCCCGGTCATCGTCCACGTGGGCGAGTACGATCCGGACGTGGTCTCGGCGGCGATTCGCCTGGAGCTCGACCGCGGCGGCCAGGTCTACTACGTATCGAACCGCGTGAAGACCATCGATGATGCGGTGGAGCGCGTGCACGAGGTGGTGCCCGAGGCGCGCGTGGGCGTGGCGCACGGCAAGATGAGCCCGCGCGAGGTGGAGGACGTCATGGTCCAGTTCGCCACGGGCAAGATCGACGTGCTGGTGGCGACCACCATCATCGAGAGCGGCATCGACAACCCGCACTCCAACACGCTGATTATCGAGGACTCGCAGCGCTTGGGCTTAGCGCAGCTCTACCAGCTCAAGGGTCGCGTGGGGCGCTCTGCCACGCAGGCCTACGCGTATTTCATGTTCCCGGGCGAGCTACCGCTTACCGAAGAGGCGACCGAGCGCCTGATGGCGCTTTCGGAGTTCCAAGACCTGGGCAGCGGCATGCGCATCGCCATGCGCGACCTGGAGATCCGCGGCGCGGGCTCGCTTGTGGGCGCCGAGCAGCATGGCAACCTATCCAGCGTTGGCTTTGACCTGTTCACGCAGATGCTGGGCCAGGCTGTGGCGGAGGCGCGCGGCGAGAGCGGTGTGGACGTGGGGGAATCCGGCGTCACCATCAACCTGCCGGCGGACTTCTTCTTAAGCGAGGAGTACCTGCCTGCGGTGGACCAGCGCGTGCTGGTGTATCGAAGGCTCGCGGCGGCGGACGACCTTGCCAGCGTGGATGCCGTGCAGGAGGATTGCGAGAATTCCCATGGCGAGCTGCCTCAGGCGGCGGCGAACCTCTTTGACCGTGCGCGCATCCGTATCCGCGCGGAGCGCTTGGGGCTGGAGAGCATCTCGCTTACGCAGGGCCGTTTGGTGTTCCAGGGGGTTGACGTGCCCAAGAACGTGGCTTTTGACCTAAAGAGCACGCTGGGCGCCATCAACTATCCCAAGAGCCGCAAGCTCACGGTGCCCTACCGTGCCGGCGCGGGCGCCGGTTCTGGCGTTGGACGAGGAATCGATGCGAGCGACGAGAGCATGAGCCCCGTGCAGGCGGCGTTGGGCATCTTGCTGCGCTTGGGAGCTTCGGGCGACGACGACTAGCGTGCGGCGCTGCTTTCCCGTAGGCGCCCCGCACCCTTCCCCTTGCGGTATGTTCGGCGGCGGCGCCTCAGAATACCGCAAGGGGAAGGGTGCGGGACGACAACGGGGTAGTTCGCCGTACTTGAAAGGTACGTTTGAAAAAGAGAAGGGAGACCGTTTTGGCCTCCCTTCTTCTTGCGACTTGTTGTTGGTGGTGCCGGCGCTAGTCCCAGAAGCCGTCCTCGTCCTCATTTTTTGGACCGCGGTCGACGTAGAGCTTGTGGGTGCGCTTCTCCATCACGAATGCGATGAGGCCAAACAGCGCTACGCCGCCGACGAAAAGCACGGCCAAACCCGCGCGGGTGCCGAACAAAAAGGAAAAAATCGCGTCCATATGATGCCTTCTCGCCTTCTCACTTAAGGAAAAACTCTCACAAGTATATACTGGCGAGAGCAACACCATAATGCCAACCTTAATTGCACATCAGCTACGTGTGCGAACCGGAGGAATCATGCTCGATATCAAGTTTGTTCGCGAGAACCCCGACGCCCTCGATGAGGCCATGGCGAACCGCCAGGGATCCTGGGACCGCGAGAAGTTCTTTGAGCTCGATGGCGAGCGCCGCGCCGTCATCACCGAGGTCGAGGAGCTTCAGGCGCAGCGCAACGCCGAGTCCAAGAAGATCGGCATGCTCATGAAGGAGGGCAAGCGCGAGGAGGCCGAGGCGGCCAAGGAGGCCGTCCGTCTGGTCAACGAGAAGATCGAGGGCCTGGCCGCTCGACGCAGCGAGCTTGAGGACGCCCAGTACGACTTCATGGCGCGTATCCCCAACATGCCCTGCGAGGCTACTCCCGTAGGCGTGGACGAGAACGAGAACCCCGAGGTTCGTCGCTGGGGCAACCCGCGTGACTTTGCAGCTGAGGGCTTTGAGGCCAAGGCTCACTGGGATCTTGGTACCGACCTGGGCATTCTGGACTTTGAGCGCGGTGCAAAGCTCTCCGGCGGCCGTTTCACCGTTCTTTCCGGCGATGGCGCGACGCTCGATCGCGCCCTTGAGAACTTCTTCCTCAACACCCATCTGGCTCGCGGCTTCAAGGAGTTCATCCCGCCCGTGGTTGTGAACCGCGAGATCATGTTCGGCACCGGCCAGCTGCCCAAGTTCGAGGACGATGCCTACCATACCGGCGAGGACCAGTTCCTGATTCCCACCGCCGAGGTCGCGCTCACCAACCTGCATGCCGGCGAGACGCTTGATGCCTCGCAGCTGCCGCTTCGCTATGCCGCCGGCACCCCTTGCTTCCGCGAGGAAGCCGGTTCCGCCGGCCGCGATACCCGCGGTATCATTCGCCAGCACCAGTTCACCAAGGTCGAGATGGTCAAGTTCGCCCGTCCCGAGGAGTCCGACGACGAGCTTGAGAGCATGGTGGCAGAGGCCGAGTACATTCTGCAGCAGCTTGGTCTGCCGTATCGTGTGATCAGCCTGTGCACCGGCGACTTGGGCTTCTCTGCGCGCCAGACCTATGACATCGAGGTGTGGCTGCCCAGCTACAACGCGTACAAGGAGATCTCGTCCTGCTCCAACTGCGGTGACTTCCAGGCTCGCCGTGCCAACATCAAGTACCGCGATCCGGAGAACTTCAAGGGCACCCGCTTTGTCCACACGCTCAACGGCTCCGGCCTGCCCACCGGCCGCACCATGGCCGCCATCATGGAGAACTATCAGAACGCCGACGGCACCATCACCGTTCCCGAGGTGCTTCGTCCCTACATGGGCGGGCGCGAGCGCATCGAGATCCAGGCGTAAGTTTTTAGGTATCCTATATATTAAGACTTTGCAGGGCGTGGGCCTTATGGTCTGCGCCCTGTTCTCTTTAGACGTTCGGTCTTCGCGCGCCGCACGCCGCTTTACGAGTTTGTAGTGAATAGGAGTGACTAAGATGAGCGTCCTCATTAAGCTACGCGACTGTAATAGCTTTTCCGTTGCCGAAGCAGGTGTGCGCGACTACATCCTTCGAAACTCTCGTTCGGTTTTAAATCAAACTATTTATGACGTTGCGCGCCTGTCGTTTACTTCTCCAGCAACTGTTTCGAGGATGTGTAAAAGACTTGGAGTCTCCAGCTTTCAGGAGTTTAAAGTTAGGCTTGCCGAGGAGGTCGATCATTACGAGCACCTCAGTCTAGATTTACTCGATTCAACTACTCTTAATCGCGACGATGATGTCGGCGTTGTTGTTGAGAAGATAACCAATATAGAGGTTGCCGCCATTGAAGAGACTCGCCTGCTTATAGACCATTCTGTTGTTACGCAGGTTATTGATTTGATTCGCAGGTCGAGCGTTATCGACTTTTATGGGGTGGGGGCTTCTAATTTGGTCGCTATGGATGCTCATTCCAAATTTATGCGTGTCGGGAAATGCTCCATTGTTTTTCAGCAGTACGATCGTCAATACGTTCAAGCTTTGAATTCTGATCAGAATCACATGGCTGTCATTTTTTCTTATTCTGGAGAAACTGCTGAAGTAATAAAGATCGCCGGCATTCTCAAACGTCAAGGCGTGCCAATGGTTAGCATTACAAAAAGCGACAAAAACTCGGTGAGCGCCCTGGCAGACTATTCTCTGTTTGTTACTGCTAGAGAAACGCTGCGGCGCAGTGGCGCCATGGCATCAAGGAGCGCCATGCTGTACGTAGTGGACATAATTTATTCAATGTATTTGCTCACAGACTACGATGCGCTTACTGAAAGAGTGTCACGAACTTTTATATCGAACTGATATGCGTAGTTTCAGAAGTTGAAACTAAGTATCACTAAATAAACTAAATATTGAAACAAAGGCTTGCTCCTAATAATCTCTAACTGAGCTCGTGAGAGGTATCTCAATTAATCAGTTGGAATTCAGATGGAGGAAGAGATGATTACTGTTGCGCGCATCGACGAACGCTTAATTCATGGACAAGTTGGTTACTCCTGGACGGTCGCATATAAAAGTGATGCGGTGATGGTGGTTGATAACGAGGTTTCAAAAGATGAATTCCAAGTCTCGCTGCTGAAGATGGCGTGTCCAGCTTCGCTTAAGTGCTTTGTTGTCGATGAGGATCGAGCTGTCCAGCTGCTTGCCAAGTATCCAAAGAAAAAGTTTTTCATTGTGGTTGGGCATCCTCGCGTCTATCTAAACATGATAGATAGGGGGGCGGAGATAGCCAGCATCAATGTGGGTGGCATCTATTTTAAAGAGGGGCGTCGGCAAGTTTCGAAGACGGTGTATGTCGACGATGATATGGAGCGAGTTTTCAAGGCCCTTGATGACAAGGGGGTGAAGCTGGAAGTACGTACCACTCCGACAGATTCCGAAGAAAAACTGATGGATTTGTTGGGTTAAGTTCAGGTTTAACTAGAGTGAAGGGAGAGGGTCGCAATGGAATTGATGATGGCATTGCCTCTTAGCCTGTTCATAGCGCTGCTTATCACTGAAAACTACGGATACGGTTACTGGATGATTTCTCGTCCAGTCTTCGCTGGGCCTCTTATCGGACTTATCATGGGCGATCTTCCTACAGGTCTCTTTGTTGGAGGTACTGTAGAGTTGATGTACATGGGAGTTTTGCCCATTGGTGGCAGCGTCCCTCCGAATGCCCAGATTGCTGGCATTCTGTCAACGGTATTCGCTATTACAAGCGGTGGGAATCCTGAGGTGGGAATCGCTCTTGCTCTGCCCATTGGTGTTCTTGCGCAGTTGATGATAATGATGGCATGGAATGTCAACATCATTTTGGTGCACGGCGCGGATAAATACCTTCTTGCTGGAGACTACAAGAAGGTCGAAAAAACGCACCTCATGGGATTGCTGGTCTTTCTCGTTATCTTTTTCGTTACCACGTTTTTGGCTGTTTTCTTTGGTAGCGAATGGGTAAACTCTCTCGTTACTGCTATGCCGGATGTTCTGACGGATGGCTTGAAGGTCGCTTCTGGTATTTTGCCTGCCGTTGGTATGGCGATGCTGCTAAAGATGATGAACTTTAAGCGTTACTGGCCATTTTTCCTCATTGGATTCGTATTCGCTGCATGGCTTCAGCTTCCCGTTCTTGCTGTATCTGTTGCCGCAGTTGGCATTGTGTTTGCTCTTAATGCCGTTATGGCTCCAAAGGCGTCCTCCGACGGCTTCGATGACGAATTCGAAGATGATGCCGAGGACGAAGAGGCGAATGAAGCTCCCCGTTTGTTGGACATGAAGATTCTTAAGAAAACGTTCATCCGTTCGTTCTTCTTTATGACGTCAATCAATTACGAACGCTATGAATCTCTGGGCTTTTGCTACGCAATGATTCCCGCGCTCCGGGTTCTCTATCCCGATCCAGAGGATTTTAAGGCAGCGATGAGTCGCGAGAACGAATTCTTCAACTGCCATCCGTATACCGGGAATGCCGTGCTTGGTGTTGCTCTCGCCCTGGAGGAGCAGAAAGCGTTGGGCAAGCCTATTACCGAAGAAGTCATTTCTTCTACCAAGACCGCGCTTATGGGTCCTCTTTCGAGCATTGGCGACTCTGTTTTCAAGGCAATGTTCATGTCGATCTTTGCGGCGATTGGCGCATCCCTGGCTCTGGAGGGCAACGCCCTTGGTCCTATCGTATTCATCGTTCCCAATGTTGCACTGAACATTGTTTCTCGTTGGCTGTTTGTACGGTACGGATACGAGTGGGGAACCAAGCTTGTCGTTCGCATGAAGAGCAGTAGCCTGCTCGACCGTTTCGTTGAGGGAGCCACGATTGTTGGCATGATGGCCGTATCTGCAATGATTACGAGCTTCGTTAAGCTATCGATTCCTTTGACATTCTCGTTTGGTGGCGCGGAGATCGCTCCTCAGGCGATTCTCGATTCTCTGGTCCCGAGCATGCTGCCTCTGCTGCTGGTTATGGGTTTCTACGGAATCATGGTCAAGAATAAAAAGGGCATGTATTTGTGCATCATCTTGAGCTTCGCTCTGGGTATTTGCGGTAAGGCGATTGGACTGTTCTAATGGCTGAGACGACTAGGAGGGGCAGGATTCTGCTTGAGGAGCTGCGTGGAAAGCTTATCGTGTCGTGTCAAGCACGAGTTGGATGGCCTATGTACGGACCCGAAATTATGGCGGCATTTGCGCGTGCTGCCTACGAGGGAGGGGCTGCGGGCATACGTGCGACTGGGGCGGACAATATTGCAGCGATTAAGAAACGTGTTGACCTGCCAATTATTGGAATCAATAAAAAGTTTAATGACGATTATGACGTCTATATCACTCCGACATTTGAGAGTGCAAAAGAGATCCTCGATGTAGGCATCGACATCATAGCTCTCGATGCAACGCCTAGACCGCGTCCTGGAGGTGAGGAGGTGGGCAGCATTGTCGAGAGTATTCGCATAGAATACCCGGATGTGCTCATCATGGGAGAGATTTCAACCATGGATGAAGCGATAAGAGCGAACTCGATGGGATTTGATCTTCTTTCCTCCACGCTTTCTGGATATACGGCAGAAAGCGCAGAGGTGACGTGTGCAAATGTTGACCTTGTTCGAGAGATGGTCGAGAAATGTGATGTTCCGGTAATCGCCGAAGGAAAAGTGGCGTGCGAACAGGATGCAATCGAGCTTTTGAACGCCGGCGCTCTTTCTGTGGTCGTGGGGACTTCAATCACTCGTCCTGAGGTGATTACGAGTCGATACGTACAGGCGATTGAAGGTAGGTCTGCTGAGAGACTGACCTAGAGTGTTCCAATGGGAGGGGGTTTGAAAGCAGGCTCTCTCATTTAGGAGGAAAAATGAAGGCGTCCGACTTGGAAGTGCTGTCTACAGAGTCTCTTTGCGAATCTACTGAACACATTGATGAGATGGGGACACTTGAAGCCCTTAAGGCCATCAATAAAGAGGATCAGCGCGTGGCGGAGGCAGTGAGTGCGATCTTACCCGATATCGCGCGTCTTGTGGACATGGCATCGATGAGGATGAAACGCGGAGGACGGATTTTTTATATTGGCGCAGGGACATCTGGTCGTCTGGGTGTTCTCGATGCGAGTGAGTGTCCTCCAACGTATGGAGTTGATTCTAGCTTGGTCCAGGGTGTGATTGCCGGTGGCGTGGAAGCCTTGACCACCTCTAAAGAGGGGGCGGAGGACTGTCTTGAGGAAGGCGCGAATGACTTGCGGAAACGTGGTGTTAGCGAAGTAGACGTTGTGATTGGCCTCGCTGCAAGCGGGAGAACTCCATATGTGATTGGAGCGCTGAGCTTCGCAAGGTCGACTGGTGCGTTGACTGGCTCGATAAGTTGTGTGTCAGATGCGGGGCTGTCTGAGTATGCTGATTGTCCCATTGAATGTGTGACGGGTCCAGAGTGCATCATGGGCTCTACCCGCATGAAAGCCGGTACGGCTCAAAAGATGATTTTGAACATGATTTCTACTGAGCTGATGGTTAAACACGGCAAGGTATATAGGAACCTTATGGTTGATGTCCAACCTACGAATGAAAAACTGGTGGCACGTGCTTGTCGTATCGTTACGCTGGCGAGTGGGTGCAGCCCTGAACGAGCGGAAGCGCTTCTTGAGGAAACGGGGTGGGATGTTAAGACCGCAATATGCATGAGTGTGTCAGGTAAAAGCCTCCAGGAGTGTCGGGAATCAATTTATGCCCAAGAGGGAAACGTTGCCCGTGCAATCAAAAGTCTTCAGGAGTAACAATTGAAAAAGCCCGCTGGAACACTCCGGCGGGCTTTATTATAAGCAAGGCGCTCTTGGCGGCGATGGCGCTTCTGCTATGCTATTGTTGAAATTGGGCAGGATGTCACGTCTCGAATAGGGGTTATATTAGCCGCGCGTAGTCTTGCGATTGGTGGAAGATATGGGCAACTACAATCCTGTCATCAAGGATCTTGTATAGGAATATGTATCGCATGACCGAAGCTGAACGATAGCCCCTTGCTGAGAGTTCGGGTAGATGGCATAGGCCGAACGCTTCTGGGTGTTTTTGAACCATGTCTATCTTTGCTGAAAATTCAACCATGAAATGGCGCGCAGCCTGAGGATTCTTAAGGACGTCGGTAAGGTAGGACACGATGTCTCTATATTCCCGCTTCGCTTCATGGGTAATCGTTATTCTATAGTCCATATTCGGCCCTGACCTCCGCTACGAAGGCGTCGTAGTCATCATAGTCACCCGTCTCAATTTCGCGCTCTGCGAGCAGAATACGGGAAAGAAGTTTGGCTTTTGCAATTTCATCGCGCTGTATCGCCCACTCATTAGAAGAAAGGCAGTGAAATACGTCATACCCGTTTTTCGTTACGGTGACGTTTCGCTCACGTTCTACGAGGTCCGTGAATGCGGAGGTGTCCTTCATGTTTCGAACAGGAACTGTGACAGTCATTATGTGCCCCTTTCAAAAGTGTGGCCTAATTATACCACGATTGATTTCAACAAATATGGGTAAGGAACGATGTAATTCCTCCGAAAGGCCGAAGCGGTGTTTAGGATGGACGGAGATCAGGCTGTGCTGAAGAATCGCAGGGCGTTGAGCCCGCAGAGCTTGGCGGTGATGGTTTCGCCAAAGCGCGCCCGCAGCAGGTTCTGGAAAGCTGGCATGTCCGTTGCGCTCGCGATGCAGCGGGGCGTGTCGCAGCCGTCGAAGTCGCTGCCCAGCGCGATAGCGTCCTCGCCATCGCGCTCCAGCCAGCGGTCGATGTGGCGGGAGATGTCATCGAACGTGGGCTCGCCGCTCTCGCGGAGAAAGTCGCAGCAGAAGTTGAGGCCCACCAGGCCGCCGCGCTCGCGAATGCAATCGAACTGCGCATCGGTAAGGTTGCGCGGCGCTCCGCAGACGGCGCGGCTGTTGGAGTGGCTTGCGACCAGCGGGGCGTCCGTGGAAGATGCGACCTCGTCGAAGCAGCGGTCGTTGAGGTGCGAGACGTCGATTGCCATCCCCTTGGCTTCCATGCGCTTCAATGCGGCGAAGCCGGCGGTAGTGAGGCCTTCCGCGGTGTCATGCCCGCTGGCAAGGGGGCCGGCTGCATTCCAGCTGAGCGACGCCATGAGGATGCCGCGCCGCGCCGCCTCGTCCACGTACGAGGGGTCAAGCGCGAAGAACCGGGCGTTTTCGATGGTTCGCACGGCGGCTACGCGACCGGACTGCAGGATGCGCTCAATGTCCGCGCCGCTGCCCGCCTGCCCTATGCGGTCGGCGTTCTTTGCGATTTGATTATCGAGATAGCGTTCGACATGGTGGAAGAACAGAAGCGAGTCGGAGCGGGAGAGCTCATCGGGGATGAAGCATGCGAAGCATTGCGCCCACGGCGTGTCGCCGATGCCCTCCAGGGAAACGTGGCAGTGGTTTCGCGCCAGATCGCGGCAGCCTGCAGGATCGCTCTGGTCGTTGGGGCCATAGAAGTCCATGCCGCACGTTTCTTTTATCTGCGGCTCCAGACTTTGCCAGGCAAGGCGGTCGGCGGTGTCGCAGTGCAGGTCGAATACGGTTGGCATGGTGTGGGCCCTTCAATCGAATGCCGTCGTAGCGGAATCGCTCTTGCAGGTTCATCGCGTGCGTTCGGGCTCTATGAGAAAGGCGTCCCGCCTCGCTATGGGGAGACGGGACGCGTGAATCGAGCGGCGAAGCCGTGGGTCGCGAAACGCAACGATAGGGCTAGAGCTTAAAGTCCTTGCCCAGCATCTTGCTGTAGAGGGCGCCGGTAAGGAAGCGATAGTCATCCTGCTGATGCGCCTTGTTGGTGAGGCTGTTGGCAAAGACGGTCATATTGTAGCCGTTTGCGTTGTACTCAAACGCCTGAATGGAATTCTTGTACTTTGCGATATGGCTCTCGCTCATGAAGCCCTCGATGGGCTGGTCGGACGTGGTCTTCATGATGATCTTCGCGCCCTCGGGGACCTTGGTGATGAAGGCACCGCCGTAGCCGTAGACCAGGTTGTCGCCCTCGCCGGCATAGGTCGCCGTGGTGAGGCTGGGGGTGTCGAACGTTACGGTGGTCAACGCGTCGAACATCATGCCGGACTCATCGTTGTACTCGAGGCCAAGGCCCATCTGGGCAACGGACTCAAGGGCGCCGAGGGTGCAGCCAACATAGGGCTTGCCAGCCTGAATCGCCTTGATGTCGGCGTCGGAGAGCCATTGGTTGCCAACAATCACGTCGGCTTTTTCAGGGCTATCGACAATGGTGAAGCCCATCTGCTGGCTTAGAGCGAAGATGTCCCAGTTGTAGTCGGTATTCAGGCGGTTGTAGTAGCCGTTGATGCCGATGGGGTTGCCCGCGGTATCGGTCAGGATGCCGTTGTCGGCGCCGGGGACAAAGATCTTGATGCCATTCTTGATAAGCTTGGCGACGGGTGCCTCTGCGGTCTTGTGCGCATCGAGCACGTAGTTATCGGCGACCTTGTTGAAGTCGGAGGCGGAGACCACGTAATCGCCCGTAAACTTGCCCTCGGTGATCATGCCGACGTGGGCGCCGGATGCCAGGAGCTTGTTGACGGCGCGGATCGCCTCAACGCCGCTGTTCTCGATGCGAACGGCGTTGCCCTGTCCGTCGACCGAGGTTTTAAGCTTGATGGGCTTGGTCACCTGCTCGAGCTTTGCGCCATCGAAGGCGCCGGGGGTCTTGATGGTGTCCATGTCGAAGCCGCGCTGGTCGGGGAAATTCGTGACGGGCTCGGAGTAGAGCTCGTCCCAGCCGCTGAGAACGAGGTTCTGATAGAGCGCCGCATTGGCCATGTTGCGCTTTGCCTGGTGCATGTCGACAACGAGGTCGCCCTTTGCGTAGGTCTTATCGCCCAGCTTGAAGTCGGTGGAGAGCTGATGGACCTTGACGTCGTTGCGCAGCAGGTACTCGACCATCTCCTCGACGGCGGCTCGATCTTGCTGGATGCCCGCGCCGGTGGGGATCACGTAGTACTCGGGGAAGAAGTTGTTGTTTTCCTCGTAGCGGGGGCGGAAGATGTCGGCTTCGGCTCCAGCCTTATCGTACTGGTTGACGTAGTAGGGGCGAATCTCGTCCGCATCGATATTCTTGATGCCGCGCTCATAGCGTTCAAGCTGGTTGAGGAACATGCGGTCCTTATTTTGAGCGACAAATTGCGCATTTCCAACAAAGCCGTACTTGATCGCCTCAACGGCGTCGCCGGTGCCGTAGGGTAGCTCGACGGTGTAGGCGTTGGTGCCGTGCAGCATTGCGTACTGCGGGGTGTAGCTGGAAGACATGTCGTCGAACGGAACCCACTTATAGCTTCCGTCATCCGTGCGCTTGAGGTAGTCGCGCATGGGCATCTGGGCGCTGTTGATGGATTCGTTGTTGGAGATCGAGGCTGCCGCGAATGCCTCGCCCTGCTCAAGGGCGGTATCGATGAACAAGTCGTACTCGTTGTTGGGATCGTGCATGGGCGAGCAGGGCTCGACCTGGTACTGATTGTAGTAGCCGTGGATCTCATGCAGTGAGATGGGGTTCCAGGTGGCGATGAGCTGGGTCATGGCCTGGGTTTCGGGCTGGGTTTGATAGGTGTTATCGCGATTGAGGTCGAGGCCGTTTCCGCCGGTGCGCAGGTTGTTGAAGCGACCGTCGGGGTTCTCGGTGGGCACCATGATGAAGAACACGTCATCCATAAGGGCGTTCACGTCGAGTGAGCGCTCGTCCATGTTGTAGTATCCCTTGAATTCGCGCTCGGTCATGTCTGCCGCGGTATCTCCGGATCCCTTGCCCTCGCCGCGGATGTATCCAACGCCGGTGACGTCGTCCTTGATAAGCTCGGACCACGCGACGCCGCGCTCGTTCTTCTCCTTTTCAAGCGTCTTTTCGCCCTTTTTGGTCAGGCTTTCAACGGTGCGGTAGTCGATGGGTTTGTTTTTAACCAGTTCGCGCGCAAACTCCATTACGCCATCCGAGCCGACGATCTCGTCGGAGTGGATGTTGCTGTACATAACCGGGACCTTGTAGTCGAGCGATCCGTTCTCGACCTTCTTCTGCAGCGCGGCGGGGTCGGTTTCCATCTGCTCGGCAAGTGCGAGGTACTTGTCGAGATCTCCTGCGGTTTTGGCGACAAAGAGCGCGTTGATGGGGCGTCCCTGCGCAGAGGTGCCAATCTGTTCGACCTTAGCATACAGGCCGTTCTTCTTAGCCTGGTCAACCAGCTTGGGGAGCTCGGCGTCGATCTCTTCTTGCGTGCGGTACGTGTCGTAGGGGCGAACGTCTACGGACGTGCTGCCAACTTCGTTGCCGTCCACCGTGCAGGTGAGGTCGAAAGAGCCGGTGTAGTCAAGCATGGCGCTGCGGACGATACCGCGCGAGCGGCCATCGATGCCATCGATGCCGTAGAGCATCTTGTTGGAGAACTGCACCTTGAGTGCGGGCTTGCCGTTGATTTCGACCGCGGTGGTCTTGATGTTGTCGAAGAACGAGGTGGTGTCTTGGGCCTTGGTCGCAACGGTCTTCCACTCCTCGAGGGCTCCGCCCAGGCACTGGTTGGGGAAGTCCTTCTCATCGCGGATGCCGTGATCGCGGCTGAGCGACCATTGCACCTTGCCGGCTTCGATTTTCTTCGCCAGCTCGTCGACGCTGTCTGTGCCAACGGGAACAACGGCTTCGAAGGTTCGGGACGCCGTAAGGGAGATCGCGTCGAACTCATCGTCACCCTGAGTGGTGTTCTCGAAGGTCATCTTGACGGCTTCAGGGGTGGAGATGCTGCCCGCGGCGAGTTTGTTCGTCCCAACGGTGACGGTGCCAGTGGAATTGTTGTTGACGTACGTTCCCGAGACCTTTATGTCAAGGCCGCCTTCTTCGTATACGACCACCTTGTCGAGCTTGCCTGCCCCTGCAAGGGTGCCGCCCTTACCAAAGACGGTCGCCCGCTTGGTCGCAGAGCCCTTTTCAAGGGTGACCGAGGCGTTCTCGCCGGTGATCGCAAGATCGTTATGCGAACCCGAGAGGGACACCTTTGAATCTTTGGCGGCTATGATCACAAGGGGGATGTTGCCGCGGACAATAACGGATGCGCAGTCATCGACGGCGGAAAGGCTATCGACTTTGGCGTTTTTGTCTACCGAGATGAGAACGGGATCCTTCTGGCGATCGACGATGGCTTCATCGATATGGGAGTCGCCCTTGATCGCTATGGAGTCAGCGCCGCCTCCGCGTACGATCAGCCTGCCGCGGACGGTGACGTTTTCAAGGGTCACGCTACCCTCGCCAACGCCTTCGGCGATAACGAGGTCTCCCTGGACAACCTCGTCTTTTAACGTAACGTTGGAGGTAGTGATCACTGCGGACGCGGTGGTCTTGTCAGAATAGGTTCCCGCTTTGCGGTATAGATCGGAGAACATGTTGTCCAGCATGGACACAAGCTCGCCGCGCTCTATGTAGTTGTTGGGACGGAACGAGCCGTCGGGATAGCCGTTGATATAACCAGCGTCCTTCATGGCGTCCACGCTGGGTTTTGCCCAGTCTTGCACAAGGTCGCGGTCGGTAAACGAGGACTCGGGAACGTCTACGTTGTCCAATCCGAGAACGCGCGCGAGGACTACTGCCGCTTCCTGCCTGGTGACGGGATCGTTGGGGCGCATGGTGCCTGCGTCGTCGCCGCAGATCACGCCGGCGGCTACGCCGCGGAGCAAGACGTCGGTGTACCAATCCTTCTCAACGTCGGGATACGTATTGTCTGACGTGAGCTTGTATTCCATGATGCGGTCGAGGAAGGCAACGAGCTCGGCGCGGGTAGTGGTGTTGTAGGGGCCGTATCCGGAACCGTTGTCGTAGCCTTTATAGATGCCGTAGTCGATCCATTCTTGAAGGCCCGTTTGATTCCAGTGTCCATCGATATCGCTTGCGTATGCGCTGGCTCCTCCAAGTGTCAGCGCCCCGCATAGCCCGGCGAAAACGGCTAATGTCGCCCTGCGTCTTACGGTAGACATGATCGGTCCATCCTTTCTTGCGAGATCCGGTGCCATACCGGACCAAGGTGTTCCGCGACCTATCGATCGCTATCGACCGCACCGTAACGCGGATGTTCGGCAGAAGCAACGGGCGTGTCGATGAGTGGAAGCCAGCCTTGCAAGGATGCATATAATTACCCGATATGAGACGGGGTATCCAATCATTAGCTACTTTGATTCAATAGTAAAAGTGAGTATTAATCTACTTTACCTTACAAAAGTGTCAATTTTCGATAAATAAATACCTGAACGGTAAAATTCCCTCGTAAAATATCCAAGTAAATCAATGGAATTGATGCGTTATGCGAGGCAATGGTTCACGGGCCCGGTCACCGAATATTAAAAGCGCCGTGTTGACGACGGCTCGATGGTGTGAGTGGTGCTTTCATCCATCCTGGATGCCGGGCACTGTGCTTTGGACCGTATGCGCGACACCTCGAATTCGCTGCGCATGATGTGCTGGATGGCGCGCTCGCACCTCAAAGCAAAGGGGCGTGCATTCGGCGAACGGTTGAGACGCCGCCTTTAAAGTGGACGGTCTTGATGGATGGGTTCCATGTCAAGGTGGAGCGTCTGCTCGACTACCTTCATGAGTTCCTCGTCCGTGATAGCCGGATTGAGCTTGACCAAGCCAACCATGCCGAAGATGACCACGCAGAACATCTCGTAGACCATCTCGATTTCAACCTTGTGGAACTGCGCGTATTCGCTCGCAACGCACGCGTCCAGGGCGTTGACAGTCTCTCTGACCGCGCGCACTTCAAAGGCGTCGCGAACGCCAAGCTCTTCTATAACGCGAATCATGGGGCGTTCGTTGCCGGCGGCGTCGTAGAGCGAACGGCGGAACGCCTGCACGCAGGCGCGCAGGGACTGGCGGGTCTTGCCGAATTCCCGGTTCTCATTCCATACCATGGCGCTTTCGACCAGATCCTCGATGTAGTCATCGAGCACGGCGCGAGTGATCTCCTTTTTGCCATGGAAGTAGTAGTAGACCAACTCGCGCGTCACGCCGGCTTCGGCGGCGATGTCTTTGACGGTGGTTTTTGCCACGCCTTTTTTTTCGTAGAGCGCACGAGCGGCTTGGGCGATCTGCCCTGCCTGTCCGGTGAGCCGGCGGCTTTCGAGGGAAAGCCTGCTGGTGTGGCCATCGACCCGATGGGTCTTCATGTTCTCGGGCGTATGCATGGCTCTCTTTCGGGACGAGAAAACAACAATGGGCACCCCGCATTCAAACGGGGTGCCCATATTATAAGGACGCTTTCAGCCGATGCGGCTCACGTCTTTTGCACTTGTCGCTGGACGAGCAAGTTGGACAAGCAAGGGGTATGCGCTAGCGGTTCTCGTCCACAACGGCCTTGTAGGGGCGAGTATAGGTGTAGATTTCATCGTGCAGGGGGTTAAGGCGCCTGCGCTTGATTTGGATGAGCTGGTAGACCGCGACGCCCGCGTTGAATGCCAGGGCGACGGCGCTGACGATGAAGAACGCGGTGGGGTTGTGCGTGGTTGGGATAGGGGCGATTCGGTCGGCGAACTGCGGGACCGTCATGATGAACATGATCCACAGGCCCAGGGTTTGGGCGCGGTGCTGCAGCCAGGCACCGCGCTTGATGAAGAACGTGGGAATGGTGCAGGAGAGCAGAAGGGCCAGGCCGCAGTAAGCGGAATGGTCGGAGATGCAGTTATAGGTGTAGGCGAAGTTCCACAGGTCGTAGGCGATGATCCAGGGCCAGATCATATCGGGCCAGATCATGTCACGGGTTTTGTCGCGAGAGACAAAGATGCCAAGCCAGCCGCAGATAGTGATGATGTTGAGGATGCCCGCGATGCCGTTCATGATGTTCCAGGGGCCGGAGATGGTCCACAGGTTCTCGACGGCGCCGCCTTCCCACAAGCCAAAGCTGAAGACCTGGAAATCGCGTAGCACCGCCTCGGCGATGTTGATGGCGAGGATGAGCGGCGGAAAGCACAGGGCCCACTTCTTTTCATAGAGGTGGTGGGTCTGGCCGTCCTTGCCGGTCCAGCTGACAAAGCGCAGCGCCATGAAGCCCAGGCAGCCCGCGAGCGCGGAGTAGGTCTTGACCCAGTTGAACCAGGTGCCGGTGCCGTATTCGTTGCCGGGGGCGGCGGTGGTGGGCCATACAAAGATGGTCAGCACCAGCGGAACGACGCCAAACAGGGTGATGCCGGCCCAGGGTTTGGAGCGACCGAGCTCATTGAACGCCATGAGGGCAAACAGGATGAAGAGCCAAATGGCCCAATAGGACATATCGCCTGCCGTGTAGAGCAGCCCCATAAATCCTCCTCTGGTAGGGGTGTGGAACATAAGCGAGCCCAGTATACTGAGCCGCTTCTCCACATCCTTTACATATTTAATCTGCCTGTGAAACGGACGACCTGCGGAAAGGGGGCGCTTGCTCAAAAAAGCACCGGATGTAAAAAGATACGAACATACGTTCTGTTTTTATGGTACTATAACAGCATGGTGAAAGCGGAAGAGAAGGGAGCGGAGATGGACGATTGCGGGTTTGAATTGATCGAAGGTTGTAAGGATGTGCGGAGCGGGGCGGCGGTTCTTTTTCAAAGTGAGCAGGACGAGGAGGACCTGAGGGTCGAGTGCGCTATTACAGCGGATGGATGCATGGACATCATGCAAGAGAGCGCCGGCCCCCTGACCGAGTGGTGCTTTGAAGAAAGTCCACATAGGGTGGAGACGTACGCTGGCGCTGACGCGGTCGACGCGCTGATGCGGTACTTCCATTTGGATATTCCCGAGCAGCTGCCCGAGCTTCTGCGCATCGAGTACATGGGGTATGACTGCGGCATGAGAATCCGGGCGCTCATGCGCAGCTTAGATGTTCCCTATGAGGTGATTGAAAGCGATATCGTGCGATAGGGGTCCAACGGTATACTGTCACGCGGACAAGTTGGTATGAGTGGAGGCGCTTTCATGGCTCGCAGATGGACGAATCGGTACCGTGCGGTTGAGATGGACGGAATTGCTGCATCGTATGACGTTGTGGTGGTTGGGGCGGGCCCTGCGGGGATCATGGCCGCCGTCGAAAGCGCCCGCACTGCGCGAAGCGTCTTGCTTGTGGAGGCGTCCTCCCTTCCGCGCGAGAAAAGCTGCGGAGGCATGCTGAACCTCTACTCCAGGCGAGCGCTTGAACCCTACGGGGCGGTTCCCGAGGAGATGATTCTCGACCCCAAGTGGATTGATTTTCGCTACTACCACATTGATCGCGAGGTAAAAAAACCTACGCAGGTGCGTTTCCTGAATGTTGACAGGGGAATGTTCGACGAGTGGCTTCTCAGTTTCCTGCCCGCAAACGTGCACGTTGCCTGTGGGGTGCGCTTGGCGGACCTTTGGCAAAGCCCCGTGAAGGCAAAGGTGCTCCTGAAGGGCCTCCGTGCAGACGGATTTCGCGCGGAAGCGAGTGTGGACTGCTCGTATCTCATCGCAGCGGATGGACCGCGTGCCACGGTAAGGGAGAGGCTTGGTCTGCGTCCCTTTGACCGCTATATCACGGTGCAGGAGTACGTGAGCATCGAGCGTGGGGCTATCGAGCCGTATTTCGATTGCATCTACTCAAAGGAATTTGATCGCGACTACGGTATCGGCTACATCATGCCGAAGGGCGATGTGGCGATTATCGGCTCGATTTTCTACCCTGGATCGAGAGACGTTGAGCGCAAACATGAGGATGTGCTTGATAGGCTGCGCGACATCTACCCGTTTGGCGAGTCGGTGAAGCGCGAGACGTGGATCGCCGCGCATCTTCGCCGTCCCGCAGACCTGGTCGCGGGAAAGGGGAGGGTTCTTCTAGCCGGAGAGGGCGGCGGCTTTTTGTCGTGCACGTCCGGCGAGGGGATATCCTTTGCGCTTAATTCGGGCATTATGGCGGGAAAGGCCGTGGCGGCTGCATTCGAAGACGATTCCCTGGTGGCTTCATCGGCGCTTGAATGCTATGAAAGGGCCTTGAAGCCCATGAAGAAGAATCTGGCGTTTCGCATGGGGATGTTTCCCATTATGAACAACTATGCCTGCAAGAACCTTGCTTGTCTGGTGCCAACGCCTCTTGTGAGCAAGATGACGGAGCGCTTGTAGCCGGTTGCTTGATCTGGCGGATTGCATGGACGCCGCTGGGCGGAAATATGTGCACGGTGAGGGCATTTTGGTATCCGCCCAATAAGCAAAGGGTACGTTAGCAATAGCGGCCGGCTGGATGGCCGCGTCCGTAGCTGGCGAGGATAGGAGCCCTTATGTTGTTCAAGAACGTGTTGGTTCCCTACGATGAGTCGGAACATGCCGCGGCTGCTCTTCATCTGGCGATTGACTTGGTTGGCGATGATCCCGAAGCGACGATTCGGGTGGTCACGGTTGTCTCAAATGACATCATGCCCCCTTCCGCGCTTTCAGCGGCGGTTGCCTTCGATACGTCCCCGGTGAGTTATGAGAATTACGAGGCCCTCTTGTCGCATATCGCCGAGCGGTCCGATCGTGAACTTCATGATGATGTGGCCGGGCTTTTGGGGAGGGACTTGCAGGGCATACACGCGAAGCTGGTCATTGAGACCAGGCTCGCAGGTTCTCCCGTCGAGGGGATTACCAACTATGCGATGGATCATCGCTGCGACCTCATCGTGATGGGTCGTCGCGGCCTGGGGGCTTTGCGAGGCATGCTCGGAAGCGTGAGCTACGGCGTTCTGCGCTCGGCGGACATTCCGGTTTTAACGGTAAAGTGAGGGCGCGTATCTAAAAAAAGCATCGATAAAGAAAAAGGGTCCCGTTTGGGACCCTTAATCAAATCATACTGGCGGAGAGCTGGGGATTCGAACCCCAGATTCCCTTTTGGGGAATACTCGCTTAGCAGGCGAGCACCTTCGGCCTCTCGGTCAGCTCTCCGTAACAGCTAGTGAATAATAACCCATTAGCGGTACTTTGCACAAGACATGCTCAGCAAGTCTTCAAAACTTCAGCCCAATTCAATCCTGTTGCATCTGGTTTTGCTAGTACGTTCCGTATTCAAGGTACGCGATGCCGGGCTGCAAGGAGCGGTTGATGGCTCCAAGTTCGTCGCGCCCCATCGTCCTCCACATGCAATAGACGCAGCGAATGGCGAGGAAGAAGAAGCCGTTGTCGACAAGGAGCACGGCGAGGTCGGCGATGCGGTTTGAGAATTCCTCGGTTGGAGGAACGGGAATCCCCTCTGCGCGGGCAACTTCGACGGCCTGCGAAAAGTCGAGCCTACCGGAAAGCCCTTCTTTTTGACAAAGGGCGCGAAGCTCTTCATCTGCAACCTCGCTGACCTGTTCGCCGCGTGGGACCAGGCTATAGCATGCGAGCGCTACATCGATGCGGCCGAGTTGCCAGTAGGCGAACGCGACGCGGTAGAAATAGTAGCTTATGGTCTCACGGTCATAAGCGCATCGCAGGCCGTGTTTGACGACCTCGGTTATCTCATCGAATCTCTCAAGGCGACTGAGCGCGCTGATAAGAAGAAGATGCGCCTGAGTCGATGTGACGGAAACGTCGAGAAGCCTATGCAACTCGTCTAAGGCTCGAGTGTAGTTGCCGGACTTGAGATACATGGTCGCCAGGTCGCTCTCCGCGAAGAACAACGCATCGGGCGCTCGCAAGATACGGGTTGTTGGATCATCTTCGAAAAGGGGGAGCAAAAGCCTGCCCAGGTGATTCTCGCAAAACTGGGTCTGCACGGCTCCGCTTGATTGAAGCTCCGCGACCACGCATGCGGCGGATATCTCCTCGGTGAGTTTGATAAGGCCTTCCGCGGACTCGGCGGGATCGCTTTCGAAATGCTCTCTCAGTTCCTTGATGCGGATGTTGTACGGGCTATCCTCATCCTCCATCACTTCGAGTTCGGAAGCCTTGTCCGCCATGAGCAAACGGCGCAGGCATTCGGGGAGGTCGCGCGGGTCATCCTTTGGTTGGGCGTCGCGAACGGTGGAACCCAACTGGGGCACGGGCTGATCGATGCATAGCGGAGCGAGTTCGGTGGTGCACCGGCCATCGCGCAGGGACGTCCCTGTGAGCGTGCGCGCAAGGGGGACAAGGCGGGCGAGATAGTCTTCTCGTTCGTATTTCATAAACCTGGAATGGTTGGGCTTTGCCTGGTTGTCCATTTGAACGTAGCACGTATGGATGCCCAGGCCGGATGCGAAGCAGGCTCCGGCGAGGACAAGCGCCATGCGAAAGCCGTGTTCAAGGGCGAGGGCCTCGCGGTCTGTGTCCAAAATCTCCTTCCATACCACCGTTGATTTGGGCGTGCCGCTAAAAGCTTCTTCGGCGGGGAGGTCTTCGGGCTGAGGGGCGAGGAAATTGACGGCCATCACGCCGTTTTTCGCATCGACGCGGTATGTGTAGTCAAGACGGGTGACCAGCGAGAGATGCTCGACAAGGGACGCGAAACGGCTGCGGATATCCCACTCTCCGCCGGGCGTGCAGGCAATGGTGCCGGGCGATGCCCAGGGGTTGGGTTCGATGGATTTCTCCATGAGGCGATCAACGTAGCCGGTGATGATGCGGAATTGCTCGATATCAAGGTTGGCGCAGATTCGCTCGACACCGTCGGCGCGTGGGGGGAGGTCTTCGCCCGTGATGGTGTCGGCGATCTTCGACAGGCGATTCAGGATGGATTCAAGCGCATAAAGCAGCCTGGCGTCATGGGGCGAGACGGCTTCACGATCATAGTTGATATAGAACGCGTCCATGAGTTCGATGCGGGCGAGGGAGACCGAGCCCACGGTCGAGATCTCGCGAAGCTTTTCGAGGTCGATATGGCTTATAAGCCGCTTTGCATACAGTTCAAAGCCGCTGGGGTCCTCTTTCTCGGAGATGGCGCGCATCGATACCGTAAGGGCGTCGACTAGTTGCATGGAAGCGAGCGAAAGGAAGAACTCGGTGGCACCAAGGTCGCTGAGGATGGGATTGCCTTCATTTTGGTCGGTATGATGCGACACGTTAAATCACTCCTCAAAGTTCGCGCTACTCGGCTCTGTATGTTCCCATTTTCCTACGTTGGGAACAATGATTGTGGTCGCTTGGGTTCTTATGGGCGATTCGTAATTGTGTAAATATGGACGATGACCTCGCGAAACTGTATCTCGAGCAAGAGAAGTTCAAAAAAAGTTGATATTTATGCTTGACGTTATCTAGGGTGAGTGACATTATATTTCTTGCGTTGCGGCGTTACCTCAGCTGGATAGAGGGTCTGACTACGAATCAGAACGTCACAGGTTCGAATCCTGTACGCCGCACCAGTTGATTGTTGAAGGAGAGTCAGAGATGGCTCTCCTTTTTTCGTTTAGGGCATGTTCGTACGCGGCGCGCGTCTTCTTTTGAGGACGACCTGGACGGGGCGATCTTTGGTTGAGAACGCCGCGCAGCCGCTCGGGTGGTACGCGGACGGCTGCGCGGCGTCTGTAAGAAATATGGCCAAAGCGAAAAAAAGTTCTTGACTTAAAGCTGGCATCATGTGATTATATTCCTTGCGTTGCGGCGTTACCTCAGCTGGATAGAGGGTCTGACTACGAATCAGAACGTCACAGGTTCGAATCCTGTACGCCGCACCAGTTGATCTTCGAGCCTCCTTCGGGAGGCTTTTTTCATATGCATTCACGTTTAACCTTGAAATAGGTGTTGGGGCACGGTGGCGGCTGAATGCGGGTCGCATTACTTATAGGAGCCGCCTACAGGGCTATTCGCCAATAACAATGTCGGCGCTATGGATGCTGATGGCGCGCCAGTTGAATAAATCGACAAGCTGGTCGACGGATCTGGGCGAGGAATCGGGCGCGATGCCGGCGATATGGGACAGGTGGCCAAGGAGCTTCTCGGGCGTACCGAAGCGCGCCATAAGTTCTCCCATGTCGCAGTCTCTATCGCGTTTGGAGAGACGGCGGCCATCGGGGGCTGCGAGCAGGGGAACGTGCGCATAGCTGGGATGGTTGTAGCCCAAAAGGTCCTGAAGGTATATCTGGCGCGCGGACGACCCCAGAAGGTCGCGCCCCCGCACGACCTCGGTTACGCCCATATGCTCGTCGTCGACGGTGACAACAAGCTGATAGGCGAACACGCCGTCGCTTCGCTGGATTAAAAAGTCACCGCAGTCGGTGCCGAGGCATTCGGACACCGCTCCATACGTGCGGTCGTTAAATGTGATGATTCCTGCGGGGTCCGCTTCATCGGGCACCTTCAGGCGAAGGGCCGGGGCCTTGAGCGCGCGACGCCGGGCGACCTCGTCTGCATCTAGGTTGCGGCAGGTGCCGGGATACAGCGGGGTGCCGTCGCTGGCATGGGGGGCGCTGGCGGCGTGCAGCTCTGCGCGCGTGCAGAAGCATGGGTATACCAAGTCCTGGCTTGCAAGGGCGCGAACGGCGTCGCGGTACAGGTCCAGCCGGTCGCTTTGATAGTAGGGGCCCTCGTCCCAATCAAGACCAAGCCACCTCAGATCGGCGATAAGCTGTTCATCGAATTTGCCCCTGCGGCAGCGTTCGTCCAAATCTTCGATGCGCAGCACCATGCGTCCGTTTTGGCTGCGTACGGACAGCCAGGCAACCAGCGCGGAATACACGTTTCCAAGGTGCATCCTGCCAGATGGAGAGGGGGCAAAGCGCCCCACCACTGGATGGGCGGCGGCTTGTGTCGTACCGGCGTTGGTATGTTGGGCGTTACTGTTCATGGGCAAGAGTATAGCGCGGCGCCGGACGAGCATGAAAAAAGCGCACCCGGGAGGATGCGCTTTGAAAGGGCTGTGGGCAGAAGCTGCGTAAAAGCCGCGGCCGGTCTACATGGGCAGAGCAGTCTGGGCGGTGTAGACGCGTGCCTGGTACTCGCGGTCAAGGTCAAACAGGCCCTTGGGGTCGGAGCCAAAGAGCTTCATGTTGGTGACCATGTCGCGCGCGTTCGCTTCCTCCTCGCCCTGCTCCTTAACAAACCAATCGAGCATCTGCATGGCGCGGATGTCGCGCGCCTCATGGGCGACTTCATAGCAGTGGTGGATGAGGCTGGTGACGTACTCCTCATGGGCAAGGCCCGCCTCAAGCGGCTCGAGGTCGTTCTCAAACACCTTGTCGGGCTTGGCAATGGCCTCCATGGTGGGCTTGTAGTCGTTGTCCAGCAGGTAGCGGCGGATGGCCAGCGCGTGGTCGGCCTCTTCCTTAACCTGGATCATGTACCAGTTGGCAAAACCCTTAAGACCGCGGTCCTCATAGTAATCGGCAAACGTGAGGTACAGATAGGACGAGTAGAGCTCAGCGTTGATCTGCTCCTCCAGGGCCTGGGCGACGGCGGAATTGATGGCCATGGTGCATTCCCTCTTTCTGCTTGGTGTACCTGTGCAAAATAGGCGGCGCGCCCCCTCGCGCGCTGCATGTAAGTATAGCGCTCCGTGTGGACGGTCGGTTATCTCCAGCGGGTGCAATTCGCGCGGAGCGTGAGCGCATTATGGCGAGGACGTGGGTACAATTGGTGCCAAATTACCCGCGGAGTGGAAGGGGCGTCCATGCGCATCCGTATCTCCAACGCGCTCGCCGTCGTCGCCGTGACCGTTGCGCTCGCGTTGTCCTGCTTGCTCTCGGCCCCCGTTGTCGCGCGGGCAGACGGCTTCGACATGCATTCTGTCAACATCTTCGCCACCGTATTGGAAGACGGGCGCATGCTTGTCTCGGAGTCGCGTACGTTCGACTTCGACGATGATGTGAACGGTGTGTTTTGGACCATCCCGTTAGGCGAGAACCAGCAGGGCCAGCCAACCTCTCTTGAGCAGGTCAGCGTTGGGGCGACTGAGAACGATCAGCAGGTAAAATACCAGCTTGTGGACTCGGCAAACAATGGCGACACGGGTGTCTATACCGTGGAGAACGATGGAGACCAGGTTACCATCAAGGTCTTCTCGCCCCATGAATCCGGCGAGCAGGGAAGCTTCATGGTGTCCTACATCATCAACGGCGCCGTCATGGCGTGGTCCGATACCGCGGAGCTGTATTGGAAGTTTGTTGGTGACGGCTGGACCGAGCCTTCCCATGACGTGACGCTCACCCTTGGTTTCTCGGGCGGGGCCTATGACATCTACGGGAGCGATGGTAGCGTAGAGAGCAAGGACTGGTCCTCTGACGAGCTTTCTGATCTTGGTGTGCGCGCGTGGGGTCACGGGCCCTTGGACGCAACGGTCCAGGTGGGCGATATGGGTGCCCCGGTCGCCCGCTTTACCGTGCCGCGCGTCGATTCGGGCGAGTACGCCGAGGCGCGTCTGGTGTTTCCCGTGTCCTGGGTGCCTGATCTGCAGGCCTCCTCGTCCGCGCGTCTTGAGACCATTTTGGACGAGGAGGCCGCGTGGGCGGAAGAGGCCAACGCGCGTCGAGAGGAGGCTCGCCGCATGGTTGCGGCGGCGACGGTGCTGAGCGTGGGTTCGGCCGCGGTTTTGCTTGTTGCCGCCGCGGGCCTGCGCCTCACTGTGTTTAAGAGCCCCAAGCCGATGTTTCAGGATACGTATTATCGCGATGTTCCCAGCGATGATCATCCTGCGGTGATTTCTGCTTTCATGTGCGACGGCGATGTGGGCGACGCTGCGTTTGTGGCGACCCTTATGAAGCTTACGGACGAGCGCGTGATTGAGTTGGTGTGCCAAACGCGGCAGAAGCGCGGGCTGTTTGGCTCCAAGGACGAGGATTCCTACAGCATCCGCCTTGTCGACCGCGCCCGTGCAACCGACCCCATCGACTGCGATGCGCTCGATTTGTACTTTGGCCCGGGCGCCCAGAATGGCGAAGAGGTGCGCTTCGATGGGGTTCGCGCGAATGCGGACGAGGATTCCGACGCCTATGGCGAGCGCTTGGACGGTTTCAAGGCTTCCGTTGGCGCGGCTATCGAGATGCGCGGCCTCTTGCGTGACGGCTCGCATGCATTTGGGTTGACGGTCGTTGTCCTCGCGGTCGTGATCGGCGTGGCGTCTCTATTCGCAACCATCGAGCTCGAGACGAGCGTCCTGGCGCTGCTCGCTACGTGCGCCATGGCTATTGCCGCCGCGGTGGTGGCCGCCACGGCTCGGCGCTACACCCGCGAGGACGTGGAGCTGCGCGCCCGGTGCCTGGCGCTCAAGCGCTGGCTGGAAGATTTCACCCGTCTGGGCGAGGCGGTGCCGCAAGACCTTATCTTGTGGAACAAGCTGCTGGTCATGGCGGTTGCCCTGGGCGTATCCGATAAGGTGCTTCGCGACCTTGCGGACGCGGTCCCGCGGGATTTGAGCCAAGACGAGCTGGGCGGCTTCTACTATCCCGTGTACTGGTGGTGCTATCCCCACGGTAGCCTTGGCTCGCCCACGCGCGACCTGTCTTCTACCTACGGCGCCATCTCCACCGCGGCGCTGGCGGCGAGCGCAAATAGCTCGTCGGGCGGCTTTGGCGGAGGTTTCTCCGGTGGCGGCGGCGGAGGCGTTGGCGGAGGCGGCGGCGGAACGTTTTAGGGCGCTGGCGGCTCCGTGTTCCGGCTTGCGATGCGGCACGAGGTGACTGGCGGCTGCGGTTGCATGGAAAAAAAGAAGGGCTCCTGATAAGGGAGCCCTTTCTTGTGCGGATGCGTTCCGCGTATGCTTGTCCTCGCCGTATCGATCGCGTGCGAGACTAGGCGCCAAGCTGCCCTCAAGGCGCCGGTTAGCGATCTTAGGCGGAGAGATCCATTCCGTACAGGTACATCTCGCGGGGGAGCACATGGCGCTCTTCGCGATTTGCCCGGTACATTGCGGCGCGCTTAAGGCCGCGGCGCTCGTAAAACTTCCACGAGCAATCGGTGTCGGTGTAAAGGTACAGGCCCTTCGCACCGCGAGAGGTGACATAGGAGGTCGCCGCATCGAGCAGGACGCTGCCAATTCCAAGCCCGCGGGCGGTGCCGCTCACGGCAAGCAGGGTGATCTGGCTTGCGCGGGCAAGGCCGCTTTGCTCAAGTAGTCGGCTGTTGACGCGCTGCTCGGCTTCCAAGAAGGAGAGGTACTCGTCCGTAGCCTTGGGCTCCAGCTTGTGCATGCGCTCCAGGAACGTGTCCATAGCGGCATGACATTCTTTGGCATGGGGGAGTCGGTCGCCCTCGGCGCGTGCCAGCACGATGCCGCAGGGAACATCGTCCACTAATACAACTTGCGAAAAGCTGGAAATCTCAAGGGAATGGACCAGGTCGCACGCGGCCTCCAGGGCGTTGTACTCCTGGTTGGGCGCGTAGGTATGCCAGGTGTCCTTCAGGATTGAGGCAAGGGCGCTAAAATCATCCTTCTCAAACGGTCTATAGATGACGCGTGAAACCATTCGTGCCTCCTTCTTCACTAAGGTTTCTACCACGCGGGAGGGATTCAAATATGGTCTCCCTATGTCACCACAGGTCCCCCGCGAATTCTTCGCGGAACCGTCACGTTGTCTTGGCATTTTCTTCAAAATCACCCCGCGCCATGCACAACGCGGGCGGCGGGTTGCGCTACATTAGTAGGACGAAGAGAGAGGCCGTCCCCCTTGCATGGCGGGACGCTCGCATCCACGAAGGAGGAGTGCTGCATGGGCACAGACAAGAAGATCTCGCGCGCGCTGATCTCGGTGACCGACAAGACGGGTGTCGTCGAGTTCGCTCAGTCGCTGGCAAGCGACTACGGTGTTGAGATCATCTCGACGGGCGGTACCGCGCGCGTGCTGGAAGAGGCCGGCGTTCCGGTGATCCCCATCGAGGAGTTCACGGGCTTCCCCGAGATGATGGACGGGCGCGTCAAGACGCTGCACCCCAAGGTGCATGGCGGCTTGCTGTGCCGTCGCGACTCCGAGCAGCACATGGCGGAGGCCGCTGAGCACGGTATCCAGATGATCGACCTGGTCTGCGTCAACCTCTACGAGTTCGAGAAGACCGTCGCCTCCCCGGACGTCACCTTTGTGGACGCCATCGAGCACATCGATATCGGCGGTCCCTCCATGCTGCGTTCCGCCGCCAAGAACAACGACTCCGTCACCGTGGTCTGCGACCCTGATGACTATGCTCGCATTTTGGACGAAATGTCCATGCATGCCGGTTGCACCACGCTTGGCACCCGTCGCCATTTGGCTGCCAAGGTCTACACCCGCACCGCTTCTTACGATACGGCTATCTCTGCCTGGCTCAACAGCTACCTCGCCAACGAGGATGCGGGCGCTGCCGGCACCACCGCTCCCGCGTTTGTGCCTCCGGCGGCCTTTGACTTGCACCTTGAGAAGGCCCAGGACCTGCGCTATGGCGAGAATCCGCATCAGACCGCCGCGGTCTATCGCTTCGCCGATAGCTTTGGCAATTTCGCCTCGTCCGCAAGCCCTCTGGTTGGCGCCGAGCAGATCCAGGGCAAGCCGCTGTCCTACAACAACTTCCTGGATGCCGATGCCGCTTGGAACGCCGTTCGCGAGTTCGAGGAGCCCGCGGTCATCATCCTGAAGCATCAGAACCCCTGCGGCTCCGCAACGGGCGAGGACGTGACCGAGGCGTATGACCGCGCTTTCGCTTGCGACCCCAAGAGCGCCTTTGGCGGCATCATCGCCGTCAACCGCGAGGTGCCCCTGAGCCTGGTGGAGCATTTCGCAGACGTCAACAAGCAGTTTGTCGAGGTTCTCATCGCCCCGTCCTTCAGCCCCGAGGCACTCGAGCGCCTGTCCAAGCGCACCAACCTGCGCGTGCTTGCCACCGGCGGCGCCGACGGACACGCCCAGCTTGAGGCCCGCACCGTCGACGGCGGCATGCTGGTTCAGTGCGTGGATACGGTGGACGAGGATCATTCGACTTTCACGTTCCCCACTACCCGCAAGCCCACGGATGCAGAGATGGAAGACCTCATCTTCGCTTGGAAGGTTTGCAAGACCGTCAAGAGCAACGCCATCCTCATCGCTAAGGATCGCGCCGGCATTGGCATGGGTCCCGGCCAGCCCAACCGCGTTGACTCCGCACTGCTGGCCTGCCAGCGCGCCGAGGAGGCCTGTGAGCGCATGGGCGTCGAGGCGGGCGGCTTTGCCTGCGCCAGCGATGCGTTCTTCCCGTTCCGCGACAACGTCGACGTGCTTGCCGCGCATGGCGTGACCGCTATCATCCAGCCCGGCGGATCGGTGCGCGACGACGAGTCCATCCAGGCGTGCGATGACCACGGTATCGCCATGGTCTTTACCGGCACCCGTCATTTCCGTCACTAAAAGCATGCGGGTAGCGGGTATAACCCATGCGGGTTAACCTGACGATCCATAAGGACAATACGGGCTCCCGAGATCTCGGGGGCCCTTTTTGAAAGGAGAGCCGTGAGCGACCAGGCGTTGACGGAGCTGTTCGATAACCCGGACGAGCAGCGCGCGTATGAGGAGTTCTGTGCCAACCAAGAGCGCGGCAACCAGCCGTTCAATCTGGACGCGCCCGCCCTGGTATGCCGCTGGCGCATGTCGAAGAAGCGCGTCCCGCTGCTCAACAGGCACATTCGCGCCCTGTCCCAACGCGTTGTCATGGGCGAGCCGCTTACCCATAACATGCTCTCGTGGGCCAAGCAGCATGTGGAATGGTCGCTGACCGAGGGTTCGTACGCGGAGCACGACGGCGTGCTCATGTTGGTGATCGATGTCAACGGCAACGCCGCCATGACGGTGGGGGCCTACGAGCCCCTGGTTGATACTTCGGCCGCCGCTCTTGCCGCTCGCGCAGAGGACGCCCGCCTGGAAGAGACGGAGGCCGGCGTCGCGCCCGAGGTGCTCTGCTGCATGCGCGACGGGCGCCTGCTGGTCGCCGCGGGCGAGCATGTGTGCGGCAGCTTGTCGCTGGTGGAGCAGCTGGCCGCCACGCGCGGTATCGCGGTCGAGCATGTAGGATCCGGCGACGCGTTCTTGAAAGACGTCCATTCCTCGTCCATCCCTATATTCTTGGTCTCCGACGAGCATGGAGTGGTCCCCGCGCGCGAGGTGGATGAAGAGCAGTCCGATGACGCGAATCTTGTCCGCTTCCTGCGCGATGGCGTGGCAAAGCTGTTCTCCTAATGGCGCCGCGCCGGCAGGTGCGCGCCTCGGGTTGATGTTATCGATAGCGGCCGCTTGCTTGGGCGGCGGGGAGAGGAGGGCTTTGTGGCGCTTATCTACGTGGTTGAGGACGATGCTTCCATCCGCGGCGAGCTTTTGCAGGTGCTTGAGCGCAACGGGTATGAGACGCGCTGGTGCGAGCGGTTCGATACCGTTGTCGACGAGGTTCTCGCCGCTTCACCGGACCTGGTGCTGCTCGATCTCACCCTGCCCGGCACGGACGGCCAGTTCATCTGCCGCGAACTGCGCGCGGTTTCAAGCGTTCCCATCATGGTCCTCACTTCGCGCGTGACGGAGATAGACGAGGTCATGAGCATGAACATGGGCGCGGACGACTTTGTGCCCAAGCCCTATAGCGCTCGCGTGCTGGTGGCGCGCATCGAGGCGCTGCTGCGTCGCGTCGCGGGTTCGTCCGAGACGCAGCTGTTGCGCCATAACGGTGTCGAGATCGATCCGGCGCGTTCGCTGGCATACGCCAACGGCCGCCAGGTGGAGCTCACCAAAAATGAGATGCGCATCTTAACGCTGTTGGTCTCCAAGGCGGGCACCATCGTGTCGCGCGAGGCGCTCATGTGCGATCTATGGGATTCAGATGCGTTTGTGGACGATAACACGCTTACCGTCAACATCAACCGTCTGCGCGGCACGCTCGAGAAGATCGGCGTCAAGGGCTATCTCACCACGCATCGCGGCCGCGGCTATTCGGTTTAGGGGGACGCCATGACGTTTGGGTCGTACCTGCGTTCCGCTTGGCCCACGGTGGCCATCCTTTGCGTGGCGAGCTTGCTGACGTGCATGGTGCTCGAGGTTTCCGGCACCAGCGCGCCCTTGCTTTCGCTGGTCGCCTGCGTGCTCATAGGCTCTTCGGTGTTGCTGCTGGTTGTCGACTACCTTCGCAAACGCGCGTTTGCCTGCGAGCTCGACAGCCTTGCGGACCAGCAGGGCCACGCCCTGTGGGCAAACGAGCTCATCGACCGCCCTGATTTCATCGAGGGCCAGCTTGCCTATGACGCCCTTTGCGCCGTTTCCAAAGCAGCGAACGACGAGGTGGCGGGGTATCGCCGCCAGACCAACGATTACCGCGAGTATGTTGAAACTTGGGTGCATGAGGCGAAATCGCCCCTCGCCGCGGCGCACCTTATGATCGAGAACATAGAGGACGAGCTTTCCGCGGTGGGCGAGGACCCCATCGATGAAGAAGTGCTTTTCTCGCGTGTTCGGGCACTGGACGAGGAGCTCGACCGCATGGAGGGCTATGTGGAGCAGGCTTTGTTCTACGCGCGTTCTGAGGCGGTCGAGCGCGACTACCTTATCCGCGAGTATGGCCTTAAAGACCTGGTATCCGCCGCCTTGCGCGCCAACTCGCGTATGCTCATCTCCGCCCGGGTGGCGCCGTTTCGCCGAAACCTTGACTACCGGGTATTCACTGATGAGAAGTGGATGCTCTTCATCTTTGGGCAGATCATCCAGAACTCGGTTAAGTACGCCCGCGATGAAGGTGCCTCCATCGAGTTCAGCGCATGTTTGCGCGACGAGGGGCTGGCAACGGAGCGCGTCGAGCTTTCTATTCGCGACAACGGTTGCGGGGTCAGCGCTGCGGACCTGCCGAGGGTGTTCGAGAAGGGCTTCACCGGCGCGGCCGGCCGTTCTGGCAAGCGCTCGACCGGTATAGGGCTGTACCTGGTAAAACGTCTGTGCGACAAAATGGGCGTGGGTATCGATGCCGATTCGGTTGCGGGCGAGGGCTTTACGGTGATCTTGTCGTTCTCCACCAATCGCTTCCATTACTTTGAATAGCGCTTGCGTTGAATGGGGAGGGGCGCCGCCCTCTCTGGCAAACGTCCTCGCCCGGTGGGTTGCGGATTGTTTGCCAGAGAGGGCGGCGCCCCTCTTTCAATGCTTCTGCTTCGAGATGAAAGCTTGCAAAACTTGTTAAAGCGTACTAAGGAGGCTACCGCCGCCCATATCGATACGACGGACAGCCCAAAACTTAAAGGATTGACCGTCGCGCAGCTCTTTGGCCTCGAGTGGGAGTCCGCCCCTCGCGAGCAGCTCAATTGGCGTTCTCGCATGAACGCTTTGTTTGAAGGGTTCGATCAATATGGCATAGGGCTTTTGATTACCGTGGACGAGGTATCCGCGTCTCTTGATGAGATGATTTCCTTTGCCGCGACATACCAGCTTTTTGTTCGTGAGGGCAAGCGCGTTGGATTGCTTATGGCGGGGCTTCCCCATCAGGTTTCCGCACTTTTAAGAAACCAAACGGTTTCCTTTCTTCGCCGCTCGGTCCAGGTGCAACGCGGCGTGGTGTTGGCGCAAGGCGACCTTGGTCAACGCGTGCTAGAGCCAACGTTTTATGAACTATCGGACGGCGACCTTGCGTTCCTTAGGGCGATGCTTGAGGACCAAGATGTGAGCTTGGTAGCAGATATAGCGCAGCGCATGGGGGTTGCCAGCAATTACGCTTCCCAGTACCGTGCAAGGATGGTGGAACAGGGAATCATAGGCACGCGCGGGCGCGGAAAGGTTGCGTTCGATATGCCGCACTTCAAAGAGTTCTTGCGTTCCAAGTTTGCAGAAGCGTAGCGTCGGGCACAAGATCGAGACAAGAAGGGCGCCCCGCTCTCCCGTGAAAACAATCCGCAGCCCCAACGGGGCGAGGACGTTTGCACGGGAGAGCGGGGCGCCCGCTCATGGCCGTTCTTATCCAAGCGCTACTTCACAACAAGGATGTCGCAATCGGTGTTGCGCAGCAGGAACGTGGAGATGGAGCCCAGCAGCGCGTACTTGATGGAAGATAGGCCGCGAGCGCCGCAGAGTACCAGGTCGGGCTGGATGACGTCGAGCATCTCATCCTTCAGGGTCTCGCGAATGCGCCCGGCACGGATAACAACCTCGACTTCGGGGATGTCCGGATTTGCCTTCGCCTCTTCAACCTGGGCGGCAATGGAGTTCCTAAAGGCGGTCTCAAGGCCGTTGACCAGGTCGACGGGATATGCGCCGGCGCTCTCGAGAGCGGTGGAGTCGATAACGTGACCGATGATCAACTTGGCATTGTTGTTCGCAGCGACCTTGATGGCGCGCGCGAGGACAAAATCCTGCTGTTCGGTGCCGTCGAGCGAAACGAAAATCTTGGAATAGCCTTCGTTCATGAGGACCTCCTATCCGGGGACGGGCTCGTGCCACCCGTCATGCCGTCCGCTTTACTTCGCTAAGCATATACCCTAAGTGAGAACAATTCGACCTTATTATTCTGTGAATGAAAGCGCTTTTTTCTTGCGGTGTCCGTCGCAGCGCGATAATAGTGCGACGACGTCGTAAGGGAGGTCTTTCTTGGACATCATCGAACTTCTCAAGGCCGCGTTCCTTGGCCTGGTTGAGGGCATCACCGAATGGCTGCCCATTTCTTCCACCGGTCACATGATTTTGGTGGACGAGTTCATCAAGCTCAACGTGACCGAAGAATTTTGGAACATGTTTTTGGTGGTCATCCAGCTTGGTGCGATTCTTGCCGTCTGCCTGCTGTTCTTCCATGAGCTCAACCCGTTCTCGCCCAAAAAGGGAAAAGATGGAAGGCACGCTACCTGGAGCCTGTGGGGCAAGATCGTGTTGGGATGCATCCCCGCCGCGGTTATCGGAATCCCGCTGGATGACTTTATGGAGGAGCACCTTTACAGCTCCGTGGTGGTTGCCGCCGCGTTGATCGTCTACGGTATCGCCTTCATCGTGATCGAGAGCTGGCGTGCTCGGCGCCGCAGCGAGCTTTCCGCCGCCGGCGCGCTTCCCGGATCGCGTCCCGCAGGCGCCCACTTCGCCGCGTCTCCCGTCGCGTCTTCCGCCGCCGGCGGTGCTGCCGGCTCGGCATATGACGGCGATTCCGACTTTGGCGCCATCACGTCGTTGGACGAGCTTTCCTGGAAGACCGCCCTGGGCATCGGCTGCTTCCAGGTGCTGTCGCTCATTCCCGGCACCTCGCGCTCCGGCTCCACCATCATCGGCGGCCTGCTTTTGGGCTGCACCCGTTCGGTGGCGTCTAAGTTCACGTTTTTCCTGGCGATCCCCGTCATGTTCGGCGCCAGCGCCCTCAAGCTGGTGAAGTTCTTTATCAAGGGCGGCACGTTCGGCGCGCCCGAGCTCGCGATTCTGGGCGTTGGCTGCGCGGTCGCCTTTGTGGTCTCGCTCGTCGCCATCAAGTGGCTCATGGGCTTTGTCCGCCGCCATGATTTCAAGGCGTTCGGCGTCTACCGTATCGTCCTGGGCGTGCTGGTTCTGGCGTATTTCTTCGCCATCGCTCCCGCCCTGGGTCTTGCCGCCTAATCCCAGGCGCCGCCCATCGAGAGCGTAGACGCTCGGCAGCAGCTATTCTCGATCCTGTACTTTGCACGCCAAAGGCGCGGCGCCGGCCCACGTGGCAGGTGCCGCGCCTTTTGCATGCGTTCTGCCGCGTGCGGTAAGGGGCGGAGGGTTTCGCGGGTGGAACGCTAAGAAGAATAATCTCGTCCATATGCTCACAAATGAGACGATTGGAGGGCGATTCATGCGCTGGATTGCAAAATGTAGCCAACTCGAAGGAGCGTGAAACGGGAAAAACCTGCAGGTACCTGAATAGTGTGGTATGGTTGTGAAGTTTTTGTTCATCAAGGAAGGGTAGAGAATGAACAACTTCTTCAAGATCGGCGAGCGTGGCTCGACCGTCGGCACCGAGGTGCGGGCCGGTATCACCACGTTCCTGGCGATGGCCTACATCATCGCCGTCAACCCGGCGCTTCTGTCTGCCGCCGGCATTCCGGTGGGCGCCGCCGTTACCTCCACCTGCTTCGCTGCCGGTATCATGACCATCCTCATGGGCCTGTTCGCGAACCGTCCGCTTGCCTGCGCATCCGGCATGGGCATCAACGCGGTCGTCGCGTTCTCGCTCACCGCTGCCGCCGGCGGTGACTGGAAGGTCGCCATGGCGGTCATCTTCCTCGAGGGTCTTATCATCCTGGCGTTGGTTCTGTGCGGTTTGCGCGAGGCCATCATGGAGGCCGTGCCCGTCTCGCTGCGCCACGCCATCGCTGTTGGCCTGGGTATCTTCATCGCGCTGCTGGGCCTTATCAATGGCGGCATCGTGGTCAATGACGACTCCACCCTCATCACCTTCGGATCCGTGTACAACCCCGTGTTCCTGGTGGGCATCATCTCCGTTGTGGTGACTCTCGCCCTGTACGTCTTCAAGATCAAGGGCTACATCCTGTGGGGCATCATCATCGCCGCCGTCGCCGGCGTGCCCCTGGGCGTGACCCCCATGCCTACCGGCATTGTCCAGCTGCCCGATTTCACGACCTTCATGGCTCCGTTCCAGACCGCTGCCGACGGTTCCGGCATGGCCATCGTCAAGGTCTTCGTCAACCCCACGCTGCTGGTCTTTGTCTTCTCCATCATGCTGTCCGACTTCTTCGACACCATGGGCACCGCCGTTGCCGTTGGCAAGCAGGGCGACTTCCTGGATGAGGACGGCAACGTCAAGGACATCCGCAAGATCCTGATCGTCGACTCCCTCGCCGCTTCTGTGGGTGGCCTGTTTGGCGCTTCCTCCTGTACCACCTTTGTCGAGTCCGCCTCCGGCGCTGCCGACGGCGGCCGCACCGGTCTCACCTCTGTTGTCACCGGCGTCATCTTCCTGCTCGCCGCGTTCTTCTCCCCGCTGGTCTCCATGATCGCGGCTCCCGCAACGTGCGGCGCCCTGGTTATGGTCGGCTTCCTCATGATGAACGTTGTGAGCGACATCGACTTCAGCAACCCGCTGGACGGCATCCCCGCCTTCATGACCATCATCGGCATCCCGCTGACCTACTCCATCGCCACCGGTATTGGCCTGGGCTTCATCACCTACACCCTTATGGCCGTCTGCACCGGCAACGCCTCCAAGGTCAAGCCGCTTACCTGGTTGGTTGACATCGCGTTCCTGATTTCCTTCTTGATCGCGTAAAGGCCGCCTGTTTGCAGCTTTGATTACCGGGACATCTTTCTCGTCCTTTTGGCCTCGGATCTCCTCAAGCATCCATTGTCGCGCGCCGCGTGGATGGTTCTTTGGAGTTCCGGGGCCATTTTTGTTGGTACACTTTTTGGCATGATGTTGCCCATGCCGCAACCGGGCGTCGGCGGGCGGGTGGGCCGTGTGCCGGCGCCCGTTTGCGCGTTCGGTCCGCGTGCCCTGGTAGGAGGATGCATATGAATATCCAGATTTTTGGCACCAAGAAGAGCTTTGATACCAAGAAGGCGCAGCGTTACTTTAAAGAGCGCCGTATCAAGTTTCAGTTCATCGACCTTAAAGAGAAGGGGATGAGCAAGGGCGAGCTCGAGAGCGTTATGCGTTGCGTGGGCGGTATCGATGGCGTGCTGGACCGCGATGCAAAGGACCAGGATACGGTCGCGCTTATCACCTATCTGGCTGAGAGCCAGAAGTTTGAGAAGCTGCTTGAGAACCAGCAGGTACTGCGCGAACCCATTGTTCGCAACGGCCGCCAGGCGACCGTGGGCTACCAGCCGGATGTATGGAAGGGCTGGGAGTAGGCACTCTCCTATGCCGCGTTCAGCGTTCATTTGAGGGCATCGGTTCGCTATGTTTGCGGTCCAGTTGGACTTGGCTTGCTGAAATCGTGCTTCAGTTGGAGTTGGCCGCTATTTTTGCGGTCCAGTTGGACTTGCGACTACTAAAATCGACGTTCATGTTGGGTCGATTGCTATTTTTTAGGTTCAGTTGGACTTGGCACTACTGAAATCACTGTTCAGTTGGACTTGGCATGGGTTGGCAGATGCGCCGGTTTAAAGAAAGCACAGGTAGACGCATTGTGATTATGGGGGTCTGTTTTTTCAACTCCAACTGAAGGGCGATTTTAGCAATTTAGGTGAAATGAAGCGCGATTTCAGCAGACGGCAACTCCAACTGAAGCGCGATTTTAGCAGGCGAGTTAAATGAGGGACACGCCCCCATTCCAGATGCGGATGGGGGCGCGTCCCTCATTTATATTTGCGGTGGTTCCAGGATGATTGCCCTATGGCTGCCGTGCACAGCGGGGCGGCACCGCGCCGGTGGCATGGCAGCCATGCTGATGCATCAGACGAGCTGCTCCAAGAAGCTGGCGCCCTCGCCGTTTCCGGCGACGTTGAAGTTGTCCAAGATGGTGGCGCCCAGGTCAGAGCAGGTGGAGCGTAGGCCAAGATCAGCGCCTGGGGCGGCCATCGAGGGCGACCATGCCAGAAGCGGGACAAGCTCGCGCGTGTGGTCGGTACCCTTGTAGGTTGGGTCGTTGCCATGATCGGCGGTCACCAGAACCAGGTCGTCCCCGTGCATCGCCTCCATCACGCGGCCAAGGCGGCGGTCGAAGTCCTCAAGGGCCAGGCCGTCGCCCAAAGGATCGCGGCGATGGCCGTAGACGGAGTCGAAGTCGACCAGGTTGGTGAAGCATAGGCCGCACCAATCCTGGGACATGACCTCGTCCACATGATCCATGCCATCGGAGTTGCTCTGGTTGTGGTAGGAGCGGTCGAAGCCGTGGCCGCAGAGAAGGTCGTAGGTTTTGCCCACGGCGATGGTGTCGAAGCCCGCCTGCTGCAGGAAGTCCACGGCGGTGGGGCCGGTGGGGACCAGGCCGTAGTCGTGGCGGTTGGCGGTGCGAACAAAGGTGTCGGCGGAGTCGCCCACGTACGGGCGGGCGATGACGCGGCCCATGGTGATCTCCGGGCCATCGATGAGCTTGCGCGCGTATTCGCAGATGCGGTAGAGCTCGTCTAGGGGGATGACGTCTTCATGCGCGGCGATCTGCAGCACGGAGTCGCCCGAGGTGTAGACGATGAGGTCGCCGGTGGCAAGCTGCTGCTCGCCGTAGTCGCGCAGGACCTCGGTGCCGGAATAGGGCTTGTTGCACAGGATGCCGCGACCGCTGAACTCGCGGATCTTATCTAGCAGGCTATCGGGGAAGCCATGGGGGAAGTAATCCACATGGAAGCGCGCCGGCAGGCACATCATCTCCCAGTGACCGTCCAGGGAATCGTTGCCAAAGCTGGTGACCTGCATGCGCCCGTAGGCGCCGGCGGGGTTGGCGACCGTATCGATGCCGGTGAAGGGCTCGTCGGGTCGCACCAGGCCAAGGCCCAGGCGTTCCATGTTTGGTAGCGCCAGCGGGCGGCCCTGTTCGCGGATAAACCAGTTCGCCATGTGGCCAAGGGTGTCCGCACCCGCGCTGTTGTACTTGTCGGCATCGGGCGCGCCGCCGACGCCGATGGAGTCGATAACGATGGCGAGGACGCGCTTGTAGCGCTTGTAGGGTGCGCGGCCCGCGTCGCGATTGGTGCTATCCATGGGCTACTCGTCCAATTCTGCCAGGATGGATGCAGCGGCAGATACGCCCAGGCGGGAGGCGCCCGCCTCGATCATGGCGTAGGCGTCTGCGAGCGTGCGGATGCCGCCGGCTGCCTTGACGCCAAAGTCCGGGCCCACGCATTCGCGCATGAGGGCGACGTCGGCGACGGTGGCGCCGCCGGTGGAGAAGCCGGTAGAGGTTTTGGCAAAGTCGGCGCCGGCCTCCGCGCACAGCAGGCAGGCGAGGCGCTTCTCGTCATCGGTGAGCAGGCAGCATTCGATGATGACCTTGAGTAGCTTTCCGCCGGCATGCGTGGCCTCGGCGACGGCGCGGATGTCCTCGCGGACCAGCTCGGCATGGCCGGCCTTGAGCTCGCCGATGTTGATGACCATGTCGATCTCGTCGGCGCCGTTGGCGATGGCGTCGGTGGTTTCAAAAACCTTGGACGCGGTGGAGCTGGCGCCCAGCGGGAAGCCGACCACGGTGCAGGTCGCGACGCCGGAGCCGTCGAGCAGTCGGGCGACGTAGGGCACCCAGAAGGGGTTGACGCAGACGCTGGCGCAGCCAAACTGCTTGGCCTCGGCGACCACGCGGTCGATGCCGTCCAGGGTGGCGTCCGCCTTGAGCAGGGTGTGGTCCATGTACTTGGCAAGCTGGGATTGGGTGAGGTTCATGGTTGGTTCCTTTCTGGTCGAGGACAAAGGTTGCATGGGACTACGGTGCGGGCCGTGCGGCCAAGGGGTCACTCGGCGTCGCGCCGATCGGGATAGGTCGCGCCGTTCTCGTCCACCGTGGCAAAGAGTAGCGGTTCTGCCGGCGGCTCGTCCGTACCAAAGGTGAGTGCCGCGTTAAAGGTGGCAAGGGCCTGGACGAGGAGGTCTTCGCGTGACGTGTGCAGGATCGCCACCGGTTGGCCGCACCTGACGGGGTCGCCGTAGTTTGCGAGCAACTCGATGCCGGCCGAGTAATCGATCGCATCGCCCTTGGCAAGGCGCCCCGCGCCCAGTTGCGCGCTGGCGATGCCCACTTGCTCGGTATCGATGCGGCAGATGTATCCATCGCACGGAGCTAGGACGCGATGCTGGATGGGCGAGGCCTCGAACAGCGCGGTGTCGCGCAGGTATGCCGGGTCGCCGCCCTGGGCCCGGACGATCTCGCAGAGCTTGTCGAAGGCCCCGCCGTTTTCGATAAGCTCGCGGGCGCGATCCCTCGCGACGGCGGCGCCCATGCGCCCGGTCATCTCCATGAGCTCGCCGGCAAGCATGAGGCACTCGTGTTCAAGGTCGGCGGGACCATGTCCCTGCAGCATGCGGGCGACCTCGATCACCTCGAGCGAGTTGCCTATGGCGCGGCCCAACGGCCGGTCCATATTGGTGACGAGCGCGCGGACGCGCCGTCCGGCTCCCCGGCCTATGGCGACCATGGTTTGAGCGAGCTCGACGGCTTGCGGCACGGTCTTCATAAAGGCGCCGGATCCCACCTTGACGTCGAGCAGGATGCAGTCGGAGCCGGATGCAAGCTTCTTGCTCATGATGCTCGATGCGATAAGCGGGATGGAGCCCACCGTGGCGGTGACATCGCGCAGGGCGTAGATGAGCTTGTCTGCCGGCACCAGGTTTCCGGTCTGGCTGATGATGGCACCGCCGTGCTCGCGCACGATGCGCAGGAAATCATCGCGTTCAACCTGGGTGGAGAGGCCGGGAATGCTCTCGAGTTTGTCGAGCGTGCCGCCTGTGTGGCCCAGTCCTCGTCCGCTCATCTTGGCGACGAAGACGTGACCGGGGTCCATGACGGCCAGAAGCGGTACCACGGCGAGCGAGGTCTTGTCGCCCACGCCGCCGGTGGAATGCTTGTCCACGGTGACGCCGCCCAGGGTGGAAAGGTCCACCACGTCGCCAGAGTGGAGCATGCGCATGGTGAGCGATAGGGTCTCGTCCTGGTCCATACCGCGCAGGTAGATAGCCATCAGCAAGGCGGACGCCTGGTAGTCAGGGATGTCGCCGGCGACGTAGCCGTTGACAAAGAAGGCGATCTCCTGGTCCGTGAGGGCGCCCCCGTCGCGCTTCTTCTCTATGATGTCGTACATTCTCATGGGCGGTTACCTCCCTAGGTTGGCAGGGCCAAAGCCAAAGGGCAGCATCTGCTGGAGCGTGCGCTCCTCAAAGGCGTCGCCTCCGGTGCCCATGAGGATGCGAAACGTCGCGGGGTCGCAGAACTCCATCATGACCTGCCGGCAGACGCCGCACGGCGCGCAGAGCTCGCTTACGGGCTGACCTACGGGACCGCCCACGATGGCGATGGCGGTGAAGTCGCGCTGCCCGTCAAAGACCGCGCGGAAGATGGCGGTGCGCTCGGCGCAGTTGCCGGGCGAGTACGCGGCGTTCTCGATGTTGCAGCCGCCGTAGACGGTACCGTCCGCGCAGAGCAGGGCGGCGCCCACCGCAAAGTTGGAATAGGGGCAGTATGCCTTTTCGCGCGCCTGGATGGCCGCTTGGACGAGTTCTCTATCCGTCATGGAAGCGCTCCTTTCTGTGTTGAAGCCTGTTCGCGCAGACGTCGAGCCGGGCGGGGCGGCTTGGTGCCCGGTGGGACGCGGCGACTGCGCGAGCGTGCTCGCAGTGGGACGGGATGGAAGGCGGTCTAAAAGGACGGGCCCCCGCTCCTGTTTGCGGGAGCCCGTGCGTGTGTGGACGATGCGGGGCGGGCGTGTATGCCTAGCCGCGCGAGCCCTTTTCATACGGCACGCCGTCTGCCTTGGGCGCGACGGCCTTGCCTACAAAGAGGACCAGGACAACCAGGGTGAGCGCGTAGGGGAGGATGGCCAGGATCTGGCTGGGTACCGCGATGGCGCCGCCGCCCAGGATGACTACCAGCGCCTGCGCCATGCCGAACAGCAGGCATGCGCCGTACGCTCCATGAGGGGTCCATTTGCCAAAGATCACCGCGGCGAGGGCGATGAAGCCCTGCCCCGCGACGGCGGTCTGCGTGAACTGCGAGATGATGGCCAGCGTGATGGACGCGCCGCCAAAGCCCGCCAAGACGCCGGAGAGCACCACGCAGATGAAGCGGATGCGGCTGACGTTGATACCTAGGGTGTCGGCCGCCGCCGGGTGCTCGCCCACGGCGCGAACGCGCAGGCCCCACTTGGTCTTATAGAGCACAAACCAAACGATCAGCGTGGCCGCAAGGCCCAGGACCACCGTGATATCCACGTTGAGGTTTGCCCACGGGGTGCCTTGGAAGGCGCCGGAGCCAAAGAGCTTGGGCAGGGTGGTGATGGTGGGCGATTGGGTACCGCCGTCCCACATGAGGCGGGCGAGAAACAGCGCGATACCGGGGCCAAGCAGGTTGAGGGCGATGCCTGAGACGTTTTGGTCGGCTTTGAAGGTGACCGCGGCGAGCGCGTGCAGCACGGCGAACAGGCCGCCCGCGGCGCCCGCGGCGATAAAGCCCACCCAGGGGTTGCCGGTAAAGTAGCTGCCGGCGACGGCGGCCAGCGCGCCGATGGTCATCATGCCCTCGATGCCGATGTTGACAACGCCGGAGCGCTCGGAGATGACGCCGCCCAGCGCGCCGAAGACCAGCGGCGTGGAGTACATGAGCGTGATGCCCAGCAGAAGCAGGATGTTGTTAAGCATGGTTTGCCCCTCGCTTTCCGAGCTTGTCGGCCAGAAGCGTGACCACGCGGGCCAGCGCGACGAAGAAGACGATGGTGCCGATCATGATGTTGATGATGTCGGTGGGGGCGCCCACGGCGAGCTGCACGCTTTGGCCGCCGTAGATGAGGCCGCCGAACAGCAGACCGGCGAAGATGCAGCCGATGGGGCTTGAGCCGGCGATGAGGGCGACGGAGAAGCCGTTGAAGCCGTTGTTCTCAAACGCGGCGAGCATGGTGAGGCAGTGAGGCTCGATGCCCGTGATGGCGAGGGCGCCGGCCAGGCCGGAGATGGCGCCGGCGATGGTCATGGCGAGCAGGGTGTTGCGGTTGACGTTGATGCCCGAGAACTCGGCGGCGTCGCGGTTGAAGCCCACGGCGCGCAGCTCGAAGCCCAGCTTGGAGCGGAACAGCAGGAACCATACGAGCACGGCGACCACGATGGCGACGATAAAGGCGATGTTGACGTCGGTTTTGACCAGCACGTCGAAGAGCCACGGCGTGCCGCTGAGCGTCTCGAGTCCCTGATCCGACATCTTCCAGTTATGCAGGATGGTGGTGAAGCTGGACTCGTTCACCGGAAAGCTGGAGGTGGTGTTGGGCTGGTGGTAGGCCGCGGTGGAGACCACGAAGTTATTGAGGTAGAGCATGGTCCAGTTGAGCATGATGGCCGTGATGACCTCATGGATGCCGAAGCGCGACTTGAGGAAGCCCGTTATGGCGCCGATCAGCGCGCCGCCCGCGACGCCCGCTAGGATGACCACGGGAATCTGGATGGGGGCGGGCAGGTTGAGCTTGGCGCCCACCAGCACCGCGCACATGGTGCCGGCGATGTACTGGCCCTCTGCACCGATGTTGAACAGGCCGGTCTTGAACGCGAAAGCGACCGAGATGCCCGTGAGGATGATGGGCGCGGCCTTGATGATGGTGTTGGAGATGTACTTGGGTTTAGAGAAGATGCCCTGGAACAGCGCGGTAAAGGCGGCGACGGGGTCGTAGCCCGCGACGGCAAGCGCGCCCGCTGCGACCAAGAATCCCAGGATGATGGCGATAAAGGTCGCGGTGATGGGCTTCTTCAAGATCTTCTGGATGGTTTCCATTACTCGTGACCTCCCGCCATGAGCAGGCCGATGCGGTTCTCGTCCACGTCACCTTGTTTGAAGGTGTCGACGATCGCACCGGCGTAGATGACAGCGATGGTGTCCGCGACGCTCATGACCTCGTCCAGCTCAAGCGAGATGAGCAGGATCGCGGTGCCGCGGTCGCGCTCGGCCACCAGCGTCTTGTGCACGTATTCGATGGCGCCCACGTCCAGGCCGCGGGTGGGCTGGACGGCGATGAGCACGTCGGGGTTGTTGGAGATCTCGCGGCCGATGATGACCTTTTGCTGGTTGCCGCCGGAGAGGCCCGCGGCGGTGTGGTCCGCGCAATCGGCGGGGCGGACGTCGTAGTCGTGGATGAGCTGCTCGGTGAACTCGTGCATCTTGGCGCGGTCGAGAACCCCGTGCGCGCCAAACTCGGGCGTGCGGTACTTCTCGAGTACGGCGTTCTCCGCGACGGTGAAGGGGAGCACCAGGCCGCGGCGCTGGCGGTCTTCATGGATGGTCGAGACCTTGTGGTCTATGACGTTGCGCGGCGTGGTGTTTTGGATCTCCTCGCCGTTGACGGTGATGGTGCCGCTTTGCGCACGGGTGAGGCAGGTTATGGCCTCGACCAGCTCCTTTTGGCCGTTGCCGTCGATGCCCGCGATGCCTACGATCTCGCCTGCGCGCACGGAGAGGTTGAGGTGGCGCACGGCCTCGATACCGCGCTCGTCCTTAACCACCAGGTTGTCGATGCGGAAGACTTCCTTGCCGGGATTGGCAGGCGCCTTCTCTACAACCAAGTTGACGTGGTGGCCCACCATCTTCTCCGCAAGCTCCTCCTCGTCCACCTCTGCGACGTCGACCGCGCCGACATACTTGCCGCGGCGGATGATGGTGCAGGTGTCGGAGGAGGCTTTGATCTCCTTGAGCTTGTGCGTGATGATGATGATCGTCTTGCCCTTGGCGGCGAGGCCACGCATGATCTGGATCAGACGGTCGATCTCTTGCGGGGTGAGGACGGCGGTGGGCTCGTCTAGGATGAGGATGTCGGCTCCGCGGTAGAGCGCCTTGAGGATCTCGACGCGCTGCTGCATGCCCACGGAGATGTCCTCGATCTTGGCGTCCGGGTCCACCTCGAGGCCGTACTCGGCGATGATGTCGCGAACGCGCTGGCCGGCAGCCTTCATATCGAGCAAGCCCGCCCCGCGGCAGGGCTCCTGTCCCAGGATGATGTTCTGGGTGACGGTGAAGTTGTCGACCAGCATGAAGTGCTGGTGCACCATGCCGATGCCGTGGGCGATGGCATCATTGGGGTTGCTGATCGAGACTTTTTCGCCACCGAGGAAGATTTCTCCCTCTTCTGCCTGGTATAGGCCGTAGAGCACGTTCATGAGCGTGCTCTTGCCGGCGCCGTTCTCGCCCAGGATGGCGTGGATGCTGCCGCGTTCTACGTCCAGGTCCACGTGGTCCAAGGCGCAAAACGAGCCGAACATCTTGACTATGCCGTGCATCTGCACCGCATAGCTGGGGTTAACCTCCATAACGGCTCTCCTCCCTTTTCTATCGGTCAAACCGCGGCCGGGTCGCGCGCGGTTCAGGGCGGGCGTGCCCTTGGGCCGGCGCGGCGCGATCGCGGGGTGAACGATGGCGGATGCTTGGCGGATGATTGGACGAATTGCGGGTAGGGGAGAAAAAGAAAAGCGGGCGGCACGCCGAAGCGCGCTGCCCGCATATATGCTCGATGAATTAGAGAGTGGCGACGAATGCGTTGAAGTCCTCTTCATTGGCGGGCGGCGTGATCTTGCCGTCCTTGATCTCGCCCTCCAGATCGATGGCCTGGTTGTAGACCTCGTCGGCCATGAGCGAATGCTCCTCGGGGATGCCCACGGCGTCGTCGGTCATGCCGAACTCGACGGTCTGGCCGCCGATCTTATCGCCGTTGATGGCCTTCTTGGAAAGCTCGAGAACGGCGACGTCGACCTTCTTCATAGCGGAGGTCAGAACGTTCTCGGGCGCGAGGCTGGACTGGTCCTTATCGACGCCGATGACCAGCTTGCCGGCTTCCTTAGCGGCCTCGATGACGCCGTTGCCAGCGCCGCCGGCGGCGTGGAAGACGATGTCGCAGCCGTCGGAGTACATCTTGGTAGCGGTGGCCTTGCCCTTGGCGGCGTCGCCGAAGCTCTCGAGGTACTGGACGTCGACGGTGACGTTCTTGCCCTGGGTCTTGTTGGCGTACTCGACGCCGGCCTTATAGCCCCACTCGAACTGGTCGATGACGACGGACTGCATGCCGCCGACGAAGCCGACCTTGCCGGTCTGGGTGGTCATAGCGGCGATGTAGCCGACCAGGAAGGAAGGCTCCTGGGCGCGGAAGACGACGCCGGTGACGTTGTCAGGGGTGTTCTCGTAGGCGTTGTCGACGATGGCGAAGTTGACGTCGGGGTTCTGCTTGGCCGCGGTCTCGATAGCGTTGGCCATGGCGAAGCCGATGCCCCAGACCAGGTTGTTCTCGCCGTCGACGGCCTTGTCCAGGTTGGGGCCGTAGTCGGACTCCTGCTTGGACTCGGTGTAGGAGACCTTGGTGCCGGTCTCGTCCTCGAGTTCCTGCAGGCCCTTCCAGGCAAGCTCGTTGAAGGACTGGTCGTTGACGCCGCCCATGTCGGTGACCATGGTCACCTTGTAGGAGCTCTCGGCGCCCTTGTCGGTGCCGGCGGAGCCGGAGTCGGCAGCGCCGCCGCCACCGCAGCCGGCCAGAGCCAGCGCGAGGACGCCTGCGGCCGCCATGGAGGCGATGCCCTTGAAACGCTTGTTCATGTTTCTCTTCCCTTTCACTAAGCGTTGCAGGTACACATGCATGTATCTCGAACCGGGGTGGCGAACCCCGGCGCTGATACCAAAGGTGGTTTGCTACTCCTGGATGGCGACGGCGAGAGCGATCTCCATCATCTGGGTAAAGCTGGTCTGGCGCTCTTCTGCAGAGAGGCTCTCGCCCTTGAGCGGCAGGTCGGAGATGGTGAGCAGGCACAGGGCCTTCTTGTTGGCGCGCGCGGCGTTCATGTAGAGCGCGGCCGCCTCCATCTCGACTGCGAGCACGCCCATCTTCTGCCAGGAGACGGTTGCCTGGTCGTTGTCGTCATAGAACGTGTCGCTGGAGAGCACGTTGCCAACTTTAAGCTCCACGCCCTGATCGCGACCGGCTGCGACGGCGCGCTCGAGCAGGTCGAAGCTGGCGATGGGGGCGTAGGTGCCGGGTAGCTGGTACTGGTGGGCGTAGTTGGAATTGGTGCAGGCGCCCATGCCGGCCACTACGTCGCGGACCTTGACCTCGTCCGCGATACCGCCGGCGGAGCCCACGCGGATGATGGACTCGACGCCGTAGAAGTTGAACAGCTCGTAGGAGTAGATGCCGATGGAGGGCATGCCCATGCCGCCGCCCATGACGGAGACGGGGACGCCCTGGTAGGTGCCGGTGTAGCCCAGCATGTTGCGAACGGTGTTGAAGCAGCGGACGTCTTGTAGGTAGGTGTCCGCGATAAACTTCGCGCGCAGCGGGTCGCCGGGCATGAGGACGGTTTTGGCGATGTCGCCTTCGATGGCGCCGTTGTGCGGCGTGGGCGTAGTTGCCATATAGATGCTCCTTAACTATCGGGCGTATCTTAGACAGTGGATTTTCACAGTCTACAGTTCGATACCCGCTTTGCAGGAGTAAAACTCAGGAGAAATATTCTTTTCGGCAGGTGGTAGGCACCCGCTTTAGCAGGCAAAAGAATATGCAGCGGATTTGTTTGCAGCGGCTGGTGGGCGACCGTCTGCCGCGCGCGGGGGCACCCTTGCAGATTCGAGTGTTTGTGCGCAGGGGCTCGGGGCGCGCCTAGGCGTCTGCACGGGTGGCTATACTGGTTGGGTTGAAGATTGCGCGTCGCCCGCAGACGGCGCATGAGATTGCTTTTGGAGTTGCCCATGCCCCAGAGAGCCCCGTATCCGTGGGAGAAGAACATGACGGCGGCGAGCAAGGAGGCCGCGGTGCCGGGTGGCGCCGCACCTGCCCCTGCCGCACGGCCCGCAGCCAAGCCGGCGCAGCAGACCACGCTCGATTTGTTCTCGTCCAACGCCGCCCCTGCCGTGTCCGCGCCCGAACCAGATTTGGTTCCGCTAGACGCCTACGGCGCGTCTGCGGGCGAGTACGTCTCCGCCGATGAGGGCGCGCCCGCGCAAGCCTATGTGCCCGCAGACTACGTGCCCACCCAGACCGCCGCGCCCGCGGATTACGCGCCTGCTCGTCCGGCCGCGCCCGCGCTGCCCAAGGTTGATATCGATTCGCTAAACCCCGCCCAGCGCGAGGCCGTGGTGACCACGGAAGGGCCGCTGCTGGTGCTGGCGGGCGCAGGGTCGGGCAAGACGCGCGTGCTGACCTACCGCATCGCCCATATGATCGCGGATCTGGGCATCCGTCCCTGGCAGATCCTGGCCATCACCTTTACCAACAAGGCCGCCGCGGAGATGCGCGAGCGCTTGGGCGCGCTTTTGCCCAACAGCACCCGCGGCATGTGGGTGTGCACGTTCCACGCCATGTGCGTGCGCATGCTGCGCGAGGACGCCGACCTGCTGGGCTATACCGGTCAGTTCACCATCTACGATGACGACGATTCGCGCCGCATGGTGCGCGAGATCATGCAGGGCCTGGACATAGACCAAAAGAACTTCCCCATCAACATGATCCGCGGCAAGATCTCTGCGGCCAAGAACGCCATGGTGGGCCCGGACGAGATGCTAGAGAAGGCATCGGACCCCAAGGAGCGCAAGGCCGCGCAGGTCTACGTCGAACTGGAGCGCCGCCTGCGCGCCGCCAACGCCATGGACTTCGACGACCTGCTGGTTCGCACGCTCGAGCTGCTGCGCACCCGCCCGGAGGTGCTGGATAAGTACCAGGAGCGTTTTCGCTACATCTCCGTGGACGAGTACCAGGACACCAACCACGTGCAGTACGAGATCGCCAACCTGCTTGCCGCCAAGTACCAAAACCTTATGGTGGTGGGCGATGACGACCAGTCGATTTACTCTTGGCGCGGCGCCGACATCTCCAACATCCTTGACTTTGAGAAGGACTTCAAGCAGGCCAAGGTGGTCAAGCTCGAGCAGAACTACCGCAGTACCGGCCACATTCTGAACGCGGCCAACGCGGTGGTGCGCCATAACTCGCAGCGCAAGGAGAAGCGTCTGTTCACCGCGCTGGGCGAGGGCGAGAAGATCCAGGCGTACCAGGCGGGCGACGAGCGCGACGAGGGGCGCTGGATCGCCGGCGAGATCGACAAGCAGCGCTCGGCCGGCGTGAGCTACGACGACATGGCGGTCTTCTACCGCACCAACGCGCAGTCGCGTATCTTGGAAGATATGTTTTTGCGCGCCGGCGTGCCGTACAAGATCGTGGGCGGCACGCGATTCTTCGACCGCGCGGAGATCCGTGACGTGATGGCCTACCTCAAGATGATCGTGAACCCGGCGGACGAGATGAGCGTCAAGCGCGTCATCAACACCCCGCGCCGCGGCATCGGCTCCACTTCCATTGAGAAGATCGAGCAGCTTGCCCGCGAGAACGGATGCTCGTTCTTCCAGGCGTGCGAGCTGGCGTGCGCTGAAACGGGTCGCTTTACGGCCAAGGTGCGCACCGCGCTGGGCGGCTTTGTCAATATCGTCCGCGAGGGACGCCGCATGGACGGCGAGCTCAAAGACGTGGTCGATGCGATTGTTGACAGGACCGGTCTGGTGCAGGCGTTCCGCGCCGAGGGCACCATGGAGGCCGAGGGCCGCATGGAGAACATCCAGGAATTCATGGGCGTCGCCGCGGAATTTGAGGAGACGCACGACGACATAGAGGGGACGCTGGAGAGCTTGGAAGAGCTGCGCGCCGCCGGCATGGAGGGTGTGCCCGAGGATGCTTCCCCCGCTGTCGGCGGCGCCGCCGCACCGCTTGTGGGTGCCGCGGGCGTCGTCGGCGCCGCCGAGCCCGCTGGCGTGCCCGCCGCCGCGATCGCCGCGCAGGAGATCGAGCGCACCTACGGGCCCCTGGCATGCAAGGCGCTGCCGGCGCTGATGGAATGGCTCGCCCTGCGCTCCGACCTCGATTCTCTTGCCGGCCAGACCCAGGCCGTGACCATGATGACGGTCCATTCCGCCAAGGGCCTGGAGTTCCCCGTGGTCTTTGTCGCCGGTTTGGAGGAGGGCATCTTCCCGCACGTCGCCGGCTTTGGTGGATCTGACGACCCGGGCAAGTTGGAGGAGGAGCGTCGCCTGGCCTACGTCGCCATCACGCGTGCGCGCAAGAAGCTGTTCCTCACCTATGCTGCTACGCGCCGCACCTACGGCTCCACGCAGGCAAACCCGCGCTCGCGGTTCATCAACGAGATTCCCGAGGTGGACATCGAGTTCTCCGGCGTGGGGTCCGCGGGCTTCGAGGGCGTTGGCTGGGAGAAGCGCGGCGACCGCCGCGGCACCTACGGATCGGGAACCGGCAGCGAGTACGGTGGCAGCGTCTTTGGTTCCTACACCCGTTCGACCGGTCGCACGCAGCGCCACACCGGCGTGAGCCCGGATGCGGGACGCAAGCCGTCCACGTTTGGATCGGGCGCTCCTCGTCCGCGAAAGGCCGCCGCGTCCCCCGCCGTGGAGCAGCGCCGTCCCGACGCCGCCAAGGCCGCCGAGACCTTTGCCCCCGGCGACCAGGTGAGCCATAAGACCTTTGGTCCCGGTACGGTCATCTCTGCCGCTGGCGACATGATCGAGGTTCAGTTTGAGAAGAGCGGCCAGACCAAGAAGCTCATGAAGGGCTTTGCGCCCATTGTGAAGATCAGTTAGGGTTGGCGAGCTTTAAGGGTGGGCTGGCTTGAATTGGAGCCTTGTGCGCTCTCCCGCTTGAAAGCGAATGATTAGCATGCCGGATCGCGTAGCGTGGTCCGGCATGCTGCGTTTTCAGCAGAGCCGGCGCAGCGTGGTGCCGTGCTCGTCCATGCTGATGCCCAGGCGGTATGCGTCGCCGCGTGCGTAGACGGTCGAGAGCTCAAAGGGGCGGTCGTACGTGTCATATGAGACGCGCAGGCAGTGCAGAGCCGCGGCGCCCGTGGGGACCGCTAGAAGCTTTGCCTCCGCAGCGTCCAGGGTGACCGCTTCATAGATGTCTTCTGCGCGAGCGGGTATGATGCGCGCGTGCTCCGCCAGGTAGGCGTAAAGCGAATTGGTGACATCGTTTTGGGTGAGCGAGGGGCAGAACTCGCAGGGGATGTAGGACGTTTCCAGGCGCAGCGGCCGGTTGTTGGCGAGGCGCAGCCTTCGCGTTTGCCACAGCTGGGTACCGGTGTGGACCTTAAGGGAACGGCAAACAAGCTCGCCGCCCTTGATTCTCTTAAAGTTGATCAGGCGCGAGGACGGGGTTTTGCCCGCGCGGGCCATCTCGTCGCTGAAGCCTATCATGATGTCGATGCCCTCGGCAGAGGTGGCGACGGGAAACGTGCCCTTGCCGCGCCTGCGCGTCACATGGCCTTGGTCCACCAAGTCTTGAAAGCAGCGCCGTACGGTGGCACGCGAAAGCCCCAGCGCTTCGCAGATTTGCTGCTCGGTGGGAAGCGCTGTCCCTTCTGGGAACGCGCCTACTGCGATGAGCTGGAGCAAGCGCTGTTTAAGCTGCTGGTAAAGCGGGGTGGGCGAGGTGTCATCAAGCGGGATGCGGCACAGTTCCTCTAGCGCGTTCATCGTGGCCTCTTCGATAGTAAAGGTATGTACATACCGTACAAAACTATCTTATTCTACACCTTGCCGCCCGTTCTCGTCCGCGTCTTACAGGTCGTCGACCAAGGCGGTCGATTTGGCATAGGCGGTCGACTTTGCCTCGAAGAAGTCCGTCTTCACCATGTTGGCGTTGCTGTACTGGCCCACCCATGCCATGTCGGCGGGCTCGCGCTGGTTGTCCTCGAACAGGTAGCCGTAGCCTAGCGAGCTCCAGCGAAGATTTCCCAGATAGTGGATGTAGTCGGTCACCATCTGGCGGGTGAGGCCCTCGATGGCGTCGCCTATCACGTAGTGGCCCCAGGTGATCTCCTGCGCCACGCCCTCCTCTAGCATGGCGCGCAACACCTCGATGTTCTCGGGGGCGAAGAGCCGCGGCTCCTCCTTTTGAAGTTCCAAGATCATGGAGCGGAACAGCCACAGGTGCGTGTTCTCGTCCCTGTTGATATAGCGGATCTCTTGCGCGCTGCCGGGCATCTTGCCCATGCGCGCCAGGTTATAGAAGAACATGAAGCCGGAGTAGAAGTACACGCCTTCCAGGATGTAGTTGGCCATCAGCACCTTGAGCAGGGTGAAGGCATCCTTCTTCTCCTGGAACTCGTTGTACCGCTCGCCAATGAAGGTGTTGCGGGCAAGCAGACGCTCGTCGGTCTTCCACTGGTAGAGGATGTCGTTTCGCTGCTCGGGGCTGCAGATGCTGTCGAGCATGTAGCTGTAGCTCTGGCTGTGCACGCATTCTTGGAACGATTGGATGTGCAGGCACAAATTGACCTCGTTGGCGGTGATGTACTCGCTGATGTTGGGCAGGTTCGCGGTCTGCAGCGAGTCCAAGAACACCAGGAAGGAGAGAATCTTGTCGTAGGCGGTGCGCTCGGCGGCGCCCAGGTTGGGGTAGTCCTTCACGTCCTGGGTGAGGTTGATCTCTTCTGGAATCCAAAAGTTGTTCATGGCCTGTCGGTACCAGCTGGAGACCCAGGGGTACTTGAGGTTGTTGAAATCGTTGAGGTTGGTGGTGTTGCCGCCGATCATGCGGCGCGCGGTTACGTCCGTATCGCCCTGGGGGTTGAACAGTGGCTTGTGCACCAGCGGCGCGTCGGTTTTATAAGAAGAGCTCATGGGGCCTCCCAAATGGTGTGTGGTCTAGCGTGCAGGGCGGGCTGACGGGTCAAGGTGGACACGGTGGGCGGGGCGGGCGAGGGCGTGGACGAGTTCTAGCTGGAGCAGCTCTCGCATTCCTCGACTTCGAGCGATTTGCTGCGGACATAGTAGATGGTCTTGACGCCGGCTCGCCATGCCTCCAGGTACAGGTTGAGGACTTGGCGCATAGTGTAGTCGTTGGTGATGTAGAGGTTCATGGACTGGGCCTGGTCGATGTGGCGCTGGCGAACGCCGGCGGCGCGCACGCTCCAGGTTTGGTCGATGTAGTGCGCGGGCTTGTAGTACCAATAGGTCTGGGGAGACAGGCCTGGCGCCACGCGCGGCAGCATGCTGCCCTTCTTCTCTTCCAAGAAGAATTTGCGCATGACGGGGTCCACGCCCGCGGTGGTGCCTGCGATGATGGAGGTCGAGCTGGTGGGGGCGATCGCCAGCAGGTAGGCGTTACGCATGCCCTGCTCGCTCACGCGATGCGCTAGCTGCCGCCATTCCTCGTCCACATACCCGCGCTTCTCGAAATAGGCGCCGGTCTGCCAGTCGCTGCCGTCGAACAGCTGGTAGCCGCCGCGCTCCGCTGCAAGGTCGCAGGACGCCTCGATGGCGAAGCGGTTGATGTCTTCAAAGACCTGGTCGGCAAAGGCGAGGTGCTCTTCGCTCTCCCAGGAGACGCCGGCCTGCGCCAGCATGTGGTGGTAGCCGGATACGCCCAGGCCTATCGCGCGGTAGCGCTTGGTGGTGAGTTCGGCGTAGGGGAGCATGTAGTAGTTGAGGTCGATGACGTTGTCCAGCGCGCGCACCACGGTGCGGACCACCTCGCGCATCTTGTCGCGGTCGCGCACCGGCAGGTGGCCAAGCGACAGGCTTGCCAGGTTGCAGACCACAAAGTCGCCCGGCCTCGTGGTGCGGACCACCACGGTGTCGCCGTCTTGAGTCTTGACCTCGCAGGAGACCTCCTCGATGGCGCTCATGTTCTGCGCGATCTCCGTGCAGAGGTTGGAGCAGTAGATAATGCCCGTGTGCGGGTTGGGGTTGGCGCGGTTGACGGCGTCGCGCATGAACGTGAAGGGCGTGCCGGTCTCGACGGCGCTTTTAAGGATAAGGCGGACGAGGTCCTTGATGGTGATGGTTCGCTTGGCGATGCGGGGGTCCGCCACGCAGTCCAGGTAGCGGCGCTCCCACTCGTCCCCATAGTAATCCTCGAGCGCGTAGCCCTTGATGGTGAGGATGTCATGCGGGCACATGAGGTGCCAGGGCTGGTCGAGGTCTTCTTGCGCCATGCGCCAGAACAGGTCCGGATAGCATACGGCCGGGAAGACGTCGTGCGCCTTCATGCGGTCGTCGCCGTTGTTGGTGCGCAGCTGCAAGAACTCGGGCAGGTCGCGGTGCCAGGCGTCTAGGTAGACTGCTACGGCGCCCTGGCGCATGCCCAGCTGGTCCACGGCCACGGCGGTGTCGTTGATGACGCGGATCCAGCGGATCACGCCGCCGGCCACGCCGGCGAAGCCGCGGATGGATCCGCCGGTGGCCCGGACCTTGCCAAGGTACATGCCCATGCCGCCGCCATATTTGGATACCTGGGCGAAGTTGTCGATACTGCGGTAGATGCCCGTGAGGCTGTCCGGCACGGTGTCGATGAAGCAGCTGGAGAGCTGGTGGTAGGGCTTGCGCGCGTTGGACAGCGTGGGGGTGGCCATGGTGACCTCGAGGCGCGAGAGCATGTTGTAGAAGCGCTCCACCCAGCCCAGGCGATCGGTTTTCTCGTTCATGGCCAGGTGCAGGGCGATGCCCAGGTACATTTCCTGCGGGCTTTCCAGCAACTGGTGGTCGCGCGTGCGGATTACGTAGCGCTTGAGCAGCAGGTCAAGGCCAGCATAGGTGAAGAGCTCGTCACGGGAGTCATCGATGAGGCGGGCTGCGGCGTCGATCTCCTCGCGGGTGTAGGCGGCAAGGATATAGTCGCCGTAGAGGTCTTGGTCCGTAAGATAGCGCAGCTTTGCGTAGAGGTCGGCGAGTCCCAGGCGCTCTTGGGTTGAGGCGAGTTCGCGATGCGCGCGAAAAGCTAGCAAGCGCCCGGCGATCATCTCCCAGCGCGGGGCCTCCTGGCAAGTGAGCTCGACCGCCGCCTTGACCAGGGAGTCCAGACGCTGCTCGACGCTCATGCCGGGTTTCGCGAACGAGGAGAATCGGTGCTCGAGATGCTCCAGGCTATAGGCGGGGTCGGTGAAGTCGCGCTCGATGCGCTCAAGGCATGCGACCAGATCGGGCGCCCCGGCTGCCTGGGCGAGCGCCTGGCGCAGCCCGCGCCGCTCCGCGCGGTGGTGGCGGTAGAGGATGTATGCCTTCGCGACGTCGTAGAATCCCTGCTCCATAAGGGCGCGCTCGACCAGGTCCTGGATGCCCTCGACGCCTTCGACGCCGCGGGCGATCATGGTTGACTCGACTGCTTGGAGCAACTGGTCGAGCTGGTTGTCATCGACTTGCGCGCCAAGCTCTGCAAAGGCGCGCGACATGGCGGTTTTGATCTTGGAGCCGTCGTAGGGCTCCGTGCGCCCGTCGCGCTTGCAGACAGCGAGGTCGCGAATGCCGACGGGGCCCTCGCCGGCGCATGCGGCGCTTCCCGCGCGGTCGGGTGTCGTGTTGTCCATGGGTGCACCTTTCGATGTGTCGGGCAGGCGATGCCCGGATGAATAACGTTTCCTTTGGCTAACTCATGCTATCAAAAGAATAGCAATAGTGGGATGGTCGCTTGGTTGAATTGCTGTGCGCACGTTATGAAGGCGCTTCGGTGGTACAGTGGAAAGTCACGCAATGCCGTGATAGATGCAGGTTCGCGTACGCGCGATTGGATGTGAACGGAGGCCCGTGGTGGCCGCAAAAACCTTATCGCCCAAACAGTCGCTGCTTGTGGGCGTCACCTTGTTCTCGATGTTCTTTGGCGCGGGCAACCTTATCTTGCCGCCCTTGGTTGGTCTTCAGGCCGGCGCGCAGGGCGTCCCGGCGATGGCCGGCTTTTTGATTACGGGCATCGGCCTGCCGGTGCTGGGAATTGTCGCCGTCGCTCTAGCGGGCACCATCCGCGATCTGGCATCTCGCGTGCACCCTGTTTTCGCCCATATCTTTGTGGCGGCGGTCTACCTGGCTATTGGTCCGTGCCTGGCGATTCCGCGAACCTCGTCCACGTCATTTGAGATGCTGCAGCCGCTGCTGCCCCAGCACCTTCCGCTTGAGGCGGCGCGCCTGGCGTTTTCCGTCCTCTTCTTTGTTGCTGCGTACCTTTTGGCCATGCATCCCGGCCGCTTGACGCGCCTGCTGGGGCATGTGACGGGGCCCGCGCTGATAGTCCTTATTGTCGCCGTGGTTGGGGCGGCCATCTTCAACCCGGACCCCGCGGGCGTCGCCGCCGCGCAGGCGTCGTACTCGTCCGCACCCGCCATGCAGGGATTTTTGGTTGGTTACCAGACCATGGACCTTCTGGCGTCGCTTACCTTTGGCATCGTTATCGCTACCAATATCCGCGAGCTGGGCGTTACGGATGACGCGGGCCTTACGCGCGAGGTTTCGCGCGCCGGCCTGTTTGCGGGCGTTCTTATGGCGCTCATCTACTGCGGTCTGGCGGTTGTGGGCGCTAACCTTAGCGCCGCCATGCCCGATCTCACCAACGGCGCCGCCATTCTCACGGCGTCCGCGTCGCTGCATTTTGGCGTTGTGGGGCTGGTCGTTGTCGCGGCGATCTTCTTGCTTGCGTGCCTCAATGTGTGCATTGGCCTTATCAGCTGTTGCGGAACGTATTTTGCAGACGAGTTTCCGCGCGTGCCATACCGCGTTTGGGCGGCGGGGTTCGCCGTGTTCTCCTGCGCGGTCTCCAACCTTGGGCTCGACGCGATCCTGGCGTTCTCCGTGCCGTTGCTCAACGCCCTGTACCCGGTTGCTATTGTGCTGGTGGTCATGGGCATGCTGCATAAGGTATGCGATCGCTGCCCGCGCATGTGGCAATGGGTTGTTGGCGTTACCGCAACCGTCAGCGTCGTCGTGAGCGCGCGCGACGCGTTCTTCCCCGGCGCGCTGCCCATGCTCGACGCGCTGCCGCTTGCCTCCTTTGATCTGGAGTGGCTGCTGCCGGCGCTGGCCGCCGCGGTGATCGGGGTTGTCCATTCCCATCTTCGCCCGGTTGGGACGGCGGCTTAATCAAGGCGTTCCATCGCCCGCATATATAAAAAACAGGGGTCCTGGCACATGCCGGGGCCCCTGCTGCTTGGGACGTGTTGAGCTATGAGGTGCTGTTGCCGTGCGCTTACAGGTGGCTGGTTACCAGCTGCATGGTGCCGCTGAGCTCGACGGCGGCGGTGGTGGAGGGAACCAGCAGGTGGCTGCCCGCTTTAACGGAAACTCCGCACACGGTGCCCTCGCCGTCGATGACGGAGACGCACATAAACGGCCAGCGCTGCTCAAGCTCGCGCTCGCCCTCGACGCGCACCAGCTCCACGGTGTAGTTGTCGTTGCTCTCGAGCACGGTCACGCCGTCTGCCTCGGGCATGGGCGTGGCGCCGCTTGCGGGCGAGGTTGCCTGGTAATCGATAACATCAAGCGACTGCTGCAGGTGCAGGGGGCGGGGATTGCCCTCATCGTCCAAGCGATCGTAATCGTAGACGCGGTAGGTGATGTCGCTGGATTGCTGGGTTTCCAGAATCAGCGTGCCGGCCTTGATGGCGTGCACGCAGCCGGGATCGATTTGGAAGAAGTCGCCCTTGTGGATGGGGATCTCGTTGAGCAGGTCGCTCCAGCGGCCCTCGTCCACCAGCTTTGCGAACTCATCGCGGGACGCGGCGTGCTGCCCCACAATGATGGTGGCGTCCGCATCGCAATCCAGTACGTACCAGCACTCGCGCTTGCCCAGCGAGCCGTTCTCGTGCTCGGCGGCGTACGCATCATCGGGATGCACCTGAATGGACAGGTCGCCGGCAGCGTCGATAATCTTGATCAACAAGGGAAAGCGATCGCCCTCGATATCGCCAAAAAGGTCGCGGCGCTGATCCCACAGCTGCGACAGCGTCATGCCCTCGAATTCTGGATTGAGCACGGGGCAGTCGCCGTTGGGGTGGGCGGAGATGGCCCAGCATTCGCCGGTTTTATCAGACGGAATGTCATACGCATATGCGTCGCGCATACGAGAGCCGCCCCAGATCTTCTCGTGGAACACGGGCTTGAGTTCGATGATGCCTGCCATGATTCTCCTAACTCCCTAAGCATGGGCATAGGCAGCATTATACGAGTGCGTTTTGATGCGAGCGCGGGTTGCCTGCGAATGGGGGGGGATTGTCAGCAACAATCTTTCGAGCGAGACGGTCGGCCGTCCACCCGCGCGGAGCGCTCACTAATAGTCCGAAATCGGACTAATGGAGAACGTGTGGACGAATATGGGTCGAGCTTTCGCGCGGGTTGTCTGAATTCGGACAAAGCGATACGCTGGAGCGGCACGTCAGTTGTTACGGGGGATTGATACCGATGTTGGGGTCGGCACGTACCATGCGCATTAAGCGATTGATTAAAAAAGTAGCCATCATCTTGCTGGGCGCCGCCATCTTCACTTTTGGCGTCCATAACATCCACGAGGTCACGGGCATTACAGAGGGCGGCGTCATAGGCCTTATGCTCTTCCTCAACAAGTGGTTTGGCATCCCGTCATCCATCGCCTCGCCGGTGCTCGACATCATCTGCTACGCCATCGCGCTCAAGCTGCTGGGCGGCAAGTTCTTGGGATGGTCTGCCGTTGCGACGGCGGCGGTCGCCGGTTTCTACCGCGTGTGGGAGAGCTTTCCGCACATGTTGCCGGACCTTTCCGCCAACCCGTTTGCCGCGGCGGTCCTTGGCGGCCTGTTTGTGGGCGTGGGCGTGGGCCTGGTGGTTCGCCAGGGCGGATCGGCGGGCGGCGACGACGCGTTGGCGCTCTCCATTTCCAAGGCCACCGGTTGGCGCGTTGGCCGCTGCTACCTGTTCACCGACCTTACGGTACTCGCGCTTTCGCTCACCTACATTCCCGTGGTCAGCATCGCGTGGTCGCTGGTAACGGTTACCATTTCCTCCGCGGTCATCGACATTGTGACCGAGGTCTCTTGGGATCATGTCGAGGAGCTGGGCGAGGCGATTCGCGAGCGCCGTCGTCCGTGTTTTACCGCCCTTGGCGGGGAAGGGCGGGCAGCTTCCTCGTCGGCGGCTTCGCTCGAATCTTGCGAGGGCAAGGCGGAGTAGCGCGCGGGGCGTGGGAGCCGGCGGGAATTGTCTCGTCGGCCCTTTTGCTATCTCATGCGGCTCATCATGATTCCGACGTATTCGGCGGGGCTGAGCTGCGGCGATTGCAGTGCCGGCAGGGCGGCGTGGGGTAGCGAGCGCGATAAGAAGGCGCTGCCGCGCTCCCAGTCAAGGGCGAACATGCAGCCGTAAAGCGAGTCGAGCACGTACTGTACGGCTATGTGGCTTGCAAATTGAGTGATGCGGTCCTGCAGGCTCTCTTGGTCGCTTACGTGCAGGTAGCAGCTGAGGCCGGGGTTTAATTGCTCGGCGCGAGGCGTGCCGATGAGAACGGCGGGCACTTGTCGCTCGGCTAAAATGGGTAGCAGGGTGGCAAGATTGGGTCCCAATCCCGAATATGAGATCAATAGGGCCGAATGGGTCTCGTCTGATGAGAGGGCCGACCAGGTTTGCCGTTCGATGCCTTTGTGGCAGGTGGCGACTCGGCCAAAGGAGAGCAGCCGGTTGCAGAACATTTGCGCTGGAAACAGGTTGTGGGACTGCGTGTAGATATCCGCCGTTTCGGCTTGAGTGAGCAGACGCGCCGCCCGGTCGATGGATGCGGGGTCCAACAGCTCCCTTGTATCGTGCAGGGTCGATTCGTAGACGGCCGCGATGCTTTCCAGAATGGTCTCGGCATCATCGTCTTTTAAAAAGGGGAAGTTGATATCGACGTTGGTCGAGTGGCGCTCGCGCAGCGCCTGGGCCCGGGCAAACTCAAATGTGCACCGGGCGAAGCAAGGCCGAGAACCCGCAGGAGATCTGGGACATCGGCTTTGATGGCATGATCGGCGGCAACGGCTGCTACGTGGAGAGCGATGGCGAGGTGGTCATGCACCAACTCATCACCGCGGACCAGCGCCGCCATATTGTGGACTGGTTGCATGGACGCGGCCTGGAGTTTTACCTGGAGTCCAACAACGGCCTGTTCGCTAGCGAGCGCTTCAGGGCTGCGGCGGCCCCCGTCATGACGCTCTACGCCAAGGGCAGGGGCGCGAGCGACGAGGATGCTCAGACCTCGGCCCATGCGTTCATGGATACGCTTACCTACGGCGCCGAGCTCTACCGCGACGACCTCAACAAGGTGAGCTTCATCCTCTCCAGCTACCAGGACCACCTGGATTCCGTGGACGAGTTCCCCGATTTGGTGGCGCGTACCTGGGGCGGCAAGGGGGAGCACGCGCTCTTTGGCGACCTGGGTGTAAAGGACATCGACAAAGCGCACGCCGTGCGCGTGCTGGTAGAGCACCTGGGCGCGGACATGGCGGATACCGTCGCCGTGGGAGATGCCGCCGCGGACATCCCCATGTTCGAGTGCTGCGGAACCAGCGTGTGCATGGGTTCGGGCGGAGAAGAGGCCAAGGCCGCCGCGGACTGGGTGACCACGGATGTGGACGATGACGGCATGTGGAACGCGTTTTCTCACCTGGGCCTGATCTAGCGCGGCTTCGTTCGCATAACGGATGCATCGCGGTAAAATAGCATGGGCGCCCCGTGGCGGTTCCGCGAAAAGCGGACGCTCAGGGGCGCTCGTTCACATCTATATCCGTAACGCCAAGGAGCCGCTATGCCCGCAATGGAGAAGATCGCTAGCTTTACCGTCGACCACCTCACGCTGGATCCGGGCGTGTACGTATCGCGCGTTGACCGCGATGAGGCGACGGGTTGCACGGTTACCACGTTTGACCTGCGTATGACGGCGCCCAACCGAGAGCCGGTCATGAATACCGCCGAGGCGCACACCATCGAGCACCTGGGCGCCACCTTCCTGCGCAACCACCCCCAGTGGGCAAGCCGCGTGGTCTACTTTGGCCCCATGGGGTGCCGCACCGGTTTTTACCTGGTGGTCTTTGGCGAGGTGACGTCGCGCGAGATCTTGCCGCTGGTGACCGCGCTTTTTGAGTTTGTCGAGGGCTTCGAGGGCGAGATTCCCGGCGCCCGTCCAGAGGAATGCGGCAACTACCTGGATCAGAACCTGCCCATGGCCAAGTGGCTGGCAACGCGCTACCTGGATAAGACCTTGCGCGTGGCGGATGACGCGCATCTTTCCTACGGCTGCGGCTGCTAGGCGAAAGACCGGGCTATGAAGACGTTTGAACATACCATTACCGATCCCCAGGGTTTCCACGCGCGTCCCGTGGTGCTGGTCGCCTCCGAGGCTGGCAAGTGGGCCTGCGACATCACCGTGGCCGCGCGGCGCGCCGGCGAAGATGCTGCGGGCTCCCCTGTGCCCGCGAGCGATCCGCTGGCGCTGATGGCGCTTGACGCGAATGCGGGCGATACCTTGGTGGTGGTGCTTGACGGCGTGGACGAGTGCGAGGCGGAGCAGGGTATGCGCTTGGCGTGTACGTTCTAGCGGCCTTCGCCCGGCTCCTTTGTCCAAAGACGCTAAAGATTGCAACTTGGTTGAATTTGAAGCTTGCGGCTGCTCCATTTAGGTGGAGCAGCCGCTTGTGCATATAATGGTGAACATTCGTATGCAAGCGGAAGGAGCGCCCATGGCACTCACCGAGAAGGACGTGCGCGGCATAGCGGACTATGCGTGCATCGCCCTCACAGAAGAAGAACTCGCGGATATGACCGCCTATATGAACGATGCCGTCTCGATGCTCGAGCCCATCTTGCAGTATGCGGACGAGGACGTGGCGCCCACGTTCCATCCCATCGGCGACCTGTCCAACGTGATGCGCGCCGACGCGACCGACGCCGATCGCGCGCTGCCCGTGGACGAGGCGCTGAAGGACGCCGCCAGCACGCGCGGCCGCTCGTTCCGCGTGCCCTCTATTCTTGGCGAAGGGGGAGACCAGTAATGCTATCGCTCGATGCCCTTAGCGCCCAGCAGATCGCCGCCGGCGTCGCCGCGGGCGATTTCTCCGCAACCGAGGTCGCGAACGCCGCCCTTGCCGCTATCGATGAGCGTGAGGGGGACGTTCAGGCATTTTTGCAGGTATCGCCCCAGCTGGCGCTTGACGCCGCAGCGCGTATCGATGCCGCTCGCGCGGCCGGCGAGGCCCTGCCCCCGCTGGCGGGCGTGCCGCTTGCCATCAAGGACAACATGAACCTGGTGGGCACCCGTACCACCTGCGCCTCCAATATGCTCGCCAACTACGAGAGCGTCTACACCGCCACGTGCGTGCAGCGCATGCTGGACGCCGGCTGCCTGCCCGTTGGCAAGGCGAATATGGACGAGTTCGCGTTTGGCTCCTCAACGGAGAGCTCTGCGTTCCATCCCACCAACAACCCCTGGGATGTCGAGCGCGTGCCGGGCGGCTCTTCGGGCGGATCCGCCGCCGCGGTCGCTGCCGGCGAGGTCGCCCTGGCCCTGGGTTCTGACACCGGCGGATCGATTCGACAGCCCGCGTCGTTCTGCGGCGTGGTTGGCATGAAGCCCACGTACGGCGCGGTGTCGCGCTACGGCGTGGTCGCTTTTGGCAGCTCGCTTGACCAGGTGGGCCCCTTTGGCCGCACGGTCGCCGACGTGGCGCTCGCCATGAACGCGCTGGTGGGCGCGGGCCGCGACCCCTATGACGGAACGTCCCAGGATTTCGCTGTCGACTTCTGCGAACACCTGGAGGACGGCGTCGCCGGCAAGCGCATCGGCATCATCCCCGCCTTCATGGAGGCCGAGGGTCTGACCGCAGAGGTGCGCCGGGCAGTCGAGAAGGCTGCCACGGAGTTGGAGGCCCAGGGCGCGCAGCTGGTCGAGGTCGACCTTCCGCATCTGGATGCCGCCATCGCCGCGTACTACGTCATCGGCCCCGCTGAGGCGTTCTCCAACCTGGCGCGCTTTGACGGCGTGCGCTACGGCTTCCAGGAGGAGGGCTGTTCCAACCTAGCGGACCAGAGCTCCCGCTCGCGTGCTCGCGGCTTTGGCATGGAGGCCAAGCGCCGCCAGATGCTGGGCGCCTACCTGCTCTCCAGCGGCGTTTACGACAAATACTATTACGCGGCTCAAAAGGCGCGCACCCTCATCACCCGCGACTACGCGGCGGCGTTTGAGAAGGTCGACGCGATTCTTATGCCCGCGGCACCCCGCACCGCGTTCAAGCACGGAGAGATCTCTGATCCCACGCAGATGTACCTGTCCGATCTGTACACCATCTCGCTCAACATCGCCGGCAACGGCGGCGTATCCGTACCGCTTGGGTTGGGCGAGGACTCCGGTCTGCCCGTTTCCGCTCAGCTGGTGGCGCCCGCGTTCAGCGACCGCAAGCTGCTGACCATCGCCCGCGCACTGGAGCGCGCCTTTGGCTCCTCGCCCGTTGCATCGGATTTCGCAGGGAAGGGAGGTGAGCTCGCATGAAAGAGCTCTCCGAGGTTCTAAAGGATTGGGAGGCCGTCATCGGCCTGGAGATCCATACCGAGCTCACCGCGCTCGACACCAAGATGTTCTGCGGCTGCAAGCTCAGCCATGATGACGAGCCCAATGCCAACGTATGCCCGGTCTGCCTGGGCCTGCCCGGCGCCCTGCCCGTGCCCAACAAGCGCGCGATCGAATCCATCGTCAAGGCGGGCCTGGCAACCAATTGCCAGATCCAAAAGCACTCGATGTTCTATCGCAAGCACTATTTCTATCCCGATATGGCCAAGAACTTCCAGACCACCCAAGGCCCTATCGCATTTTGTATGCACGGCCATCTTGATCTGGAGGTTACGGGACGCGGCGCCGCCGAGCGCCCGGAATGCGCCTTTGGAGAGGACGAGGCCAAGAGTCTTGCCAGCGCCAGCGCCAATGCCGTGGGTCTTTCCACCAGCATGAACGAGCAGATGCCCGAAAGCGCCATCCACATGGCGGGCTATAGCGCAGACGAGCTCTCGCTGCCGCAGCGCCATGAGGACGGCAGCTACAGCGTTCCCATCCGCATCCTGCGCATCCATATGGAAGAGGACGCCGCCAAGATGAACCACCTGGGTGGCGAGGAGGGCCGCATCACCGCCGCGGCCGAGAGCCTGGTGGACTACAACCGCTGCGGCACCCCGCTGATCGAGCTTGTCACCGAGCCCGACCTGCGCACCCCGGAGGAAGCGCGCCTCTTTATGGAGAAGCTTCGCCGCATCTTTCTCACGCTGGGCATCTCCGATTGCTCCATGGAGCACGGTTCCATGCGCTGCGATGGCAACGTGAGTCTGCGCCGCCGCGGCGATACGCGCCTGGGTACCAAGACCGAGCTCAAGAACCTCAACAGCTTCAAGGCGCTGCACGACGGCCTCGCCTACGAGATCTGTCGTCAGGCCGAGGTGCTTGAGGAGGGCGGCATCATCTACCAGGAGACCCGCCACTGGGAGCCCAGCCGCAAGCGCACCGTGGTGATGCGCGTCAAGGAGACCGCGGACGACTACCGTCTGTTCCCAGATCCCGATCTGGCGCCGTTCGACCTTTCGGACGAGTTCATCGAGCACTGCGCTTCCGAGCTGCCCGAGCTTCCCGATGCCAAGCGCGACCGCTTCGAAGGCGATTTCGGCATCAAGCGCGCCGACGCCGAGCTGATCGCCGGCGATCCCGCAACGGCGGCGTTCTTCGAGCAGGCGGCAGAGGGCCTTGCCGGCAAAGCCGCGCAGGTTGTTGCCAACCTTATCGTCAACGAGATGGCGGGATACCTTAAGGCTGCCGGTACCTCGCTGGAGGACAGCGGCATCGCGCCCGCCCAGGTGGCATCGCTGGCGAAGCTTTTGGCCGAGGATGCCATCAGCTCCAACCAGGCCCACGAGGTTTTCGAGGCCATGGCCCAAAGCGGCGACGATCCGGAGAAGATCGTGGACGAGCGCGGCATGCGCCAGGTGAGCGACGCCGGCGCCCTGCAGCCCATCGTGGACCAGGTGCTTGCCAACTGCCCGGACCAGGCCCAGCAGTATCGCGACGGCAACCAGAAGGTCATCGGCTTCTTGGTTGGCCAGTGCATGAAGGCAAGCCGCGGCAGCGGCAACCCCAAGCTGTTCAACGAACTGCTCCGCGCTTCGCTGAGCTAAGGGTTTATTCTCATAATGCGTTAGTTCTGCGCCGCCGAGCCTTATGGGGGTTCGGCGGCGCTCCTTGTTTGAAAGCGGGAGGGGGGTCGCCTTGGTACCTGATGGGCAACCTTTCAAAAGTGTAATCAGATGCTGTCGCGCGAGGGGAGCGAGAGGGGCACAATATCCCTAACGGATGGCCCTGCCGCCAGGGAGTGCCTTTGCGCGCGCCCGCGGCTTTAAGACGATTGGTCGACTATGATCGGCAAGATGGTAAAGCGCGCTCTGTTGGGACTTGCCCTGATTGCCGCATTGGCATGCGCCGTAGTGGGCGTGCGCGGCTACCAGATGTATCGATCGGCCTTGCAGGATAAGGGGATCGACGAGGCCGTGGCGCAGCTGCGCGCGCAACCCGGCTATACACCGGCAGATGAGTTGCCGCAGGTGTATTTGGATGCCGTGGTCGCCATCGAGGACCACCGCTTCTACACTCATTGCGGAATCGACATCATCTCTATCTGCCGCGCGGCATGGAACGACCTGCGAACCATGAGCCTTGAGGAGGGCGGTAGCACCATCACCCAGCAGGTGGCGAAAAACCTGTTCTTGAGTCAGAAAAAGGAGTTCACGCGCAAGGTTGCCGAGATCTTTTTAGCGTTTGACCTTGAGGCGACCTACACGAAGCGCGAAATTCTGGAGTTCTATGTGAATTCATCTTACTTTGGCCTGGGCTGTACGGGGATAGGCCAGGCAGCTCCCGCGATGCTGGGCGTGGTCCCTGCTAATATGACGCTAGATCAAGCAGCGTTGATGGCCGGCATTCCCAATGAGCCCGGGCTCTACTCCTCCGATAGGCAGGCGGCAGAGGCGCGTCGCGATGTCGTACTCATGCAGATGGAGAAATACGGCCTTATGCCCAAGGCCGCTTTGCGCACGTTGGCGGCGCGGGGCGTCTCTTTGAGCTTGAAGAGCGAAGGGAAGCGGGTGGATTCGGGCTTTTTGCCGACAACTCCGTGCGCATGCCTCTTGCCGGGGCATTCTGTAGCAAGATTTTTCGCAATTGCTATAGGGTGGGATGTGCGCGTGACTAGCCAAGCGCCTTGCGTGGTATAGTTAACAATCCACGTAGCCGAAGCGTTGCGTGCGTACTTTGACAGGTCGATGCATCCGCGGCGTTTTGCCTCGATGCCCAGACCTCTTTAAATGAGGGGGCGACTGGTTTCGACACGATAGCTCTGAGAGAGGAAGCAGGCCGTGGTCTCCTCGCCCACGTTAAACCGGGGTACCGTCAAAATGAATTGACAACAAGAATTTCTCTGGGCAGTATGCCCTCGCTGCTTAATTAATTAGCGGCGCGTCGAACTGGAGAGTTCCCCGCCTCCAGCGAGATGTCATTTTAGGGGAATGCGTTTGCGCACGTAGCCGGTATGGCGCGAACCAAGATCGAACCGGCTAGGAACCCGCGAGCGCGTCACCGCGCGCAAAGGCTCCGAATCTAAATCGGTGACTGAGCCTGGAGATGCCGATCAGGGGGCTTTCGTGGACCGGAGTTCGATTCTCCGCGCCTCCACCACACATTGCAAGCGGGTAGATTGTTTCAATCTGCCCGCTTTTTGTATTTTTCGCGTCAGGGCGAACGGTCCGAAATATACGATGAACGCGATTTTTATGCATTTGATGTCTAAATGTGCTCGCTTGTCAACAAGGCTATGTTTCCATTGATTAAACACTTTAATAAAGTAAAGTAAACAAAAAAAGCCTTCAACTTTATATATGGCAATGAAGCCAATAACATCGAACGATTGCGTAAGTTTGCAAGACCTTCATTTGTGGTAGAAGAGCACAAGTGCGAAAAGTCCAAGCAGGAAGGTTGTTTCCATGAACGTGGAGCAGAAAGCTAATAACGCTGGCAAGGTCGCCATGGTGCTCGAGGGCGGCAGTTTCCGCTGCCAGTTCACCGCGGGCGTGTTGGACGTCTTTATGGAGAACGGCGTTGAGGTCCCGGCATGCTACGGCGTGTCTGCCGGCGCGCTTTCCGGACTCAACTACAAGTCTCGTCAGATTGGCCGAGCCAACCGAGTCAACCTGGCGTTTTGCAACGATAGCCGCTACATGGGGGCCAAGTCCTTTGCAACAAGCGGCAGCGTTGTGGGCTACGATTTCCTGCTCAACGACATCCAGGATCGCCTTGATCCCTTTGATAACGATGCGTTTGAGAAGAACCCCATGTCGTTGTATGCGGTAGCTACGGACGTGGTCTTTGGTACGCCGGCATATCTTCCGGTTGAAAACGCCGTGCTCGACGTGGACGCGCTGCGTGCTACAACATCTTTGCCGCTCATGACGCAGCCTGTAGAGATGGGCGATGCCATTTATCTAGACGGCGGCGTCGCGGATTCCGTTCCCGTCGAGCATGCACTCGAAGACGCAGGCTTCGATAGGGCGATCGTCGTCCTCACCCAGGACAGAACCTATAAAAAGGGCCCGTACGAGTTCCTTGCGGCGGTTCATGCCCGCTACGCTGCCTACCCGTATCTTCTTGAGGCGCTTGAGAACCGCCACGAGCGCTACAACGAGCAGCGTGAGCACATTTGGGAGTACGAGCGCCAAGGTAGGGCGCTAGTCATCGCTCCGCCGCAGCCGGTCGAGGTGGGCCATATCGAGCATGATCCCGCTAAGTTGCTGGCTCTTTATATCCAAGGTCGCCAAGAAGGCAAGCGCAGGCTTGATGAGGTGCGTGCATTTATCTCTAAAGAGCGTTAACCGGCGAGTTTCCATCACAAGCATGGCCGTGCTAAAAACTGTGTGCCGCTTGTGCAGAAACTCTGGTAGACAACCGAAAATGCGTTGACTCATCCCTGTTACGCGGTATACTCGACAGGTTACTTTGCAGAGCCCCGTGAAACTCTGTTAAGACACGTATTGTACATGGAGGAGTCAAGTGATTCAGAAGTCGACTCACTACGCCAAGCAGGGCGAGGTTACCCGCAACTGGGTCCTCGTCGACGCCGAGGGCGCTGTCCTGGGCCGCCTTGCCACTCAGATCGCAGCTATTCTGCGCGGCAAGACCAAGCCTCAGTACACCCCTAACTCTGACTGCGGTGACTTTGTGGTTGTCATCAACGCCGATAAGGTCCAGCTTACCGGTAACAAGGCTGACACCAAGGTCTACCACCGTCACAGCGGCTACAATGGCGGCCTCAAGGCCGAGAGCTTCCGCCAGGCTATGGAGAAGCACCCGGAGCAGGTTATCGAGCGCGCCGTTCGCGGCATGCTCCCCAAGACCACCCTCGGCCGTCAGCAGCTGAAGAAGCTCAAGGTCTATGCAGGCGCCGAGCATCCGCACGCTGCCCAGAACCCCGTTAAGATCGAGCTGGAGGCTTAAAGATGGCTGAGAACACCGTTGTTTACTACGGCACCGGCCGTCGCAAGAACGCCGTGGCCCGTGTCCGCATCGTCCCTGGTACCGGTAAGGTTACCGTCAACAAGCGTGACGCCGCTGAGTATTTTGGCCGTCAGCAGCTTCTTGAGGGCGCCCTTGCTCCCTTCAAGGTGACCGATACCGCTGGCGCTTTCGACGTTATCGCTCTGTGCGATGGCGGCGGCATCTCCGGTCAGGCTGGCGCTCTGCGCCTCGGCATCGCTCGCGCTCTTCTGAACGCTGGCGACTACCGTGCTGACCTCAAGCGCGCTGGTTTCCTTACCCGCGATTCTCGCGTGGTCGAGCGCAAGAAGTACGGCCTGAAGAAGGCCCGTCGCGCTCCGCAGTTCTCCAAGCGCTAATCTTTCCTTATTGGAAGATACGTATGGACGGGATCTACCGATTTATCGGTGGGTCCCGTTTTTTCTTTTTTGATGCTATTGAGCTGCTTGTGTTGCATAAGCGAACATGGGTGGCTTTGGAATGGAATAGCCATCACGCGAACGGTATCAAATAATCGGCGTATGCTATCTCGCACGTTCCCATTGATGTACCATAAATATATCTGCCAGTACGGTCTCTGCACGGGTGATCGAGGGAGAAGAATGTTCAGTAGCCTATTCAAGTCATTTGGCCTGTCGGGGCGAAGCATTGTGCTGCGTGCGCCGCTTGAGGGAGATGTCATCCCTCTTTCCGAGGTGAACGATGAGACGTTTGCCGCGGGATACCTTGGTCAAGGTGTTGCCATTAGGCCGACAGGTGATCGCGTGATCGCACCGACCGCCGTCAAAATCGAAGCGATTTTCCCTACTGGTCATGCGGTGGCATTCCGAACCGTAGATGGCTTGGACGTGCTTATACACGTTGGCTTGGAAACGTATAACCTCGAGGGCCGTCATTTTAAAGTTCATGCGGCTCCCGGTGATATGGTTACGGCTGGTGAGACGCTCATCGAATTCGATCGACAGGCCATTGTCAACGAGGGTTATGATATTACTGTCCCCGTTCTCATCAGGAACGCGGTCGAGTTTGCAAGTATTAAAGGTGATGTGGGAGACCACGTTACCGAACTTGACCAGCTAATTGTCGCTAAAAGTCGATAGGAAGCCGGTCAAAGAAAGGGGTCACGCATGATCAGGATCGTTCGAGTTCGCGACTATGAGGATATGAGCCGCCAGGTTGCCAATATCATCTCTGCGCAGATTATTCTCAAGCCTAATTGCGTTCTTGGCCTGGCCACCGGCTCTACTCCCATTGGCGCCTACCAGCAGCTTGTCGAGTGGTACAAGAAGGGCGACGTTGACTTCTCCCAGGTGAGCAGCTATAACCTGGACGAGTATCGTGGTCTCAACGGCGATGATCCCCAGAGCTACCGTTATTTCATGAACGAGAACCTGTTCAACCACGTGAACATCGATATCGAGAATACCCACGTGCCCGATGGCTCCAATCCCGATGCTGATGCCACCTGCGCCGAGTACGATGCCATGGTTGCGGCTGCAGGTTACCCGGACCTCCAGCTTCTCGGCATTGGCAACAACGGTCACATTGGCTTCAACGAGCCCGACGATCACTTCTCCTACGGCACCCATTGCGTCGACCTTACCGAGAGCACGATCGAGGCCAACAGCCGCCTCTTCGATAAGATCGAGGATGTCCCACGTCAGGCCTACACCATGGGCACCCACACCATCATGAGCGCTCGCGCCATCGTGGTCGCCGCTAACGGCGAGAAGAAGGCCCAGGCCGTTCATGATATGGTTTATGGACCCATCACCCCCAGCTGCCCCGCTTCCATTCTCCAGCTGCATTCCAACGTTATCCTGGTCGCTGACGAGGCCGCCCTTTCCCTGTGCAAGTAACTCTTCTAGTCGCATGGCGTTTGAGCTGAGCTTGTTTTCACGATCTTCATAAAGACCATGAAGCGTCCTCACCGTTTCGGTGGGGGCGCTTCTTTTTTCACCATACATGGGAAATGTCGGGTCGATATTACCGTTTTATTGACAGAATCAGTGCGCCTTAGATAATTGGGCATCTTGCGGCCGTAATGAATTGAAATAAAAGATGCAAGCGGGATATCAAAATCGAAACAATATAAGCGTAAAGCACTAACATTTATCGATGGTATGGCAGGAAATGGTGCACGTATCGCGCGGAGGGGGCGCTGTGCGGCATGCAGGGCTCTTACAAAGATAGCTCTTGAATCTTACTGTCTATTGAAAGTGGGAAATTTCCAAACGCGGCTGACGCGCGCTGGGCCATACCCTTGCATCAAGGAGCGTATGGAGGGAGATAAAATGGGAACCAGCGCAGAGACGGTCGGGGATTCAGTACAGACGGTTGACGAGCCAGCAGCTCAAGTTCAATCAACGCGCAAGGCAGATGCGGGGTTGCCTCAACAAAAAAGGGTGGCTATGGTACCGCGCGAACAGCTTATGAGGTCCATTTCCGCCATGGGCCGAGACGCGGGGATTGTGTTGGTGCAGGCTCCTGCTGGATTTGGAAAAACGTCGCTGCTTTTGCTGTATAGCGCTTGGGTCAAAGAAGATCCTCAACGTGGACAGGCACGGCTTATCGATGCATCGCGCCGCGAGATCAAAGGCGTAATCGAGTTCTTGGACGATGCGGCGCACGAATCAATTGCCGCGGTCCGGCCGTTGCTGGGTTTGGACAACGTGTCGGTGAAGAACAAGGACGAGGCGCAAGAGCTCGCTTCGGCAGTGCGAGCTTGCCGTGAAGCGGGGTGTGAAATCGTACTTGCTTGCGAGCCTGGCCAGGTCGAGCTGGTCACCGCTTTGGGCGACTCCGCCAAGGTGGGGGCAAGGCAGCTGTGTGTGCAGCCGCAAGAATATGCGACGTGGATAAAGACGCTGATGATCGATAGCACGCTCGATGCTTATCGCCTGACGGCGGGAATACCGTCGCTGGTCGCAGCTCTTCAAACGATCGCAGGAGAAAAAAGATCTTCTGAACTGCTCGAGCGCGAAGTGGAGCGGGTCGTAGGCTCCGTATTGAAGACGTTGAGCGGCAGGAGAGATTCCCTGTACCAGACGATATGTCTGCTGCTGCTTTTGGGGTCTGGGTCATTGCGTGAGGTTCGACGCGGGGGATGCCGCGTTCAATCGCGCCAAATGCAGCGGCTTATGCATGACTATCCGATTGTGGTATATGCGCCGGATACAGAAGAGTTCAGCTGCCTTGGAGAGCGCGATGCGGCTTTGGGCAGGTTGCGAGCGGTTATCGCACGTCGCCATCCAGAGTATGTTGAGAGGGCGGTTCGCATTCTATTGCGCGTGGATCGCGTGGACGATGCCGTGCGGCTTATGGAGTCGTTTATGGATGTCGCTCGGCGCGTGGAAGCTATTGCCAGCAGGCCCATGGCGTTCGCATTCGCGGGACATGCCTCGTTTGTGCTCTCGGCTATGGTGGAGGCCGGTGAGGAAGCGTGTTGTCGTGCTGGCTTGGGGCTTGTGCTCGCCAGTTGGGCTTGCGCGCTCATAACCGGGGAATATCGCACGGCGAGAAATGCAGCGGATCGATTAGCGCGCGAGGCGATGAGAATCAGTCGAGAAGTCGATGCGGATGAATGGGACAGGGCCCTTGCATTCAACGAATACTGGGGTGGGGGAGCAGGCACGGCATTGCCGGTTTTATCAAAAGAGATGCAAAAGCGTGCGACATACGGTGCTGCCGTGCAGCTACGTCGCGCTCGTCATATTACGCGGTCGCTGATAGAACGGGGACGAGTGCCCGTTGGCGAGCATCGGGAACATGAGGCAACGTGTCCAAATGCACTTGACGTCCCATCTATGCTGCTGGAGATGGCATTCGATCTGGGCCAGATAATGTGCGATGGACCGAGCGTTCAAGGTGAAGTCGATGCCCGCTTGCAGGATGAGATAGCAAGGGCGAGCGAAAAGAGATTGGAGGCGGTGGTAAACCGTCTTCGCGCCGTTGCGGCGATGGGGCGCCTTATGGCAGGTAGACCGGTGGTAGATGAGCGCGCGTTTGTAGATGCGGAGAGAACGTCGCTGCGCGAGTCGGACCATACGGCACAGCTGTTTTGCACCGTGGCACAGGGTTGGATGGACTTCTCTATGGGGCAGCAACTCAATGCGAGTTTTAGAGCCCAGCAAGCGGGCAAGACCGCTCCAGATGACCTTGCGTTTGTGCGCGCCTGGGCCAAGCTGCTTGAATGCGCCACACGTTTGCGGTCCACATCGAGGATGATCATTTCCCAAGAAGCAGACTTGCTCGACTTATCCGCAGAGACGGACGATGCCGCGGATGCATGGACTACGACGCTGCTGCTATCTGCCGCGCACCATGATGCCGAGCTTTCAGCTTGGTTCTCCATGCATCGCGACATATTGCTGGCGGAATGGTTGAGGCCGCAGGTTAGATTGGCTATGTTTCATCTGGGCGAGATGTCCGCCGCGGTGCGGCGGCTTGTGCCTCCCTCTATGGTGGATAAGTTTCAGCTGGGAGATGCCGCCGTGCGCAATGCCGAGCTTGAAGCGCTCGATGCCGTGCTGGAGCCCCAGATAGGTCAGATTTCTATCAGGCTCTTTGGCGGGCTCAAGGTGGAGCGAAACGGCCATGTGTTGACGGGGCATGATTGGAAACGCAAGCGGGCGAGCGTGCTGGCGGCGCGTTTGGCGCTGGTGCTGGGATCGTATATCGGCAGGGGCCAGCTCATAGATGAAATGTGGCCCAACTCAACATACAAGCGCGCCCGCCAGAATCTCTACGGGGCGATCACGGCCTTGATTCAAGCGCTGGGACAACAGCAAGATGGCGTCCAATACGTAATCAAGCAGGGTAAAAGCATCGGTCTCAATGCGGAGTTCGTAACAACGGACCTCATGCAGTTCGACATGCTGGCACGCCAGGTGCTTCTCAAGCGCACGGGTATGACCAACAGGCAGCTTATCGATGCGTGCCTCAAAATGGAGCAGATCTACACCGGTGCGCTATACGTCCCAGACTCCGGCGATGTCACCTGTTTTGTCAGGCTGAGACGCTCCTACCAATCTAAATTTATCGACTGCATGGTGCGCGGTATTGATTTGTCGATAGAGGAGAACGATTTGCCGTCGGCAACGTGGCTTGTGGAGGCCGCCCTTAAACACGAGCCAACACGCGAGGACGTGGTGCGGCACGCCATGACGGTATACAGCCTCAACGGCAGGAAGCGCGAAGTGGTCGAACTGTATGGCAGCCACCTGTATTACCTTCATCACGAGCTGCATATGGAGCCCGAAGACGAGACGCGCCTCCTGTATGAGAACATCATGGGCGAGAAGAGGGTGAATGAGTTGCTCTAGACCAGCTTGATCTTCTCGATATCATCGCGGCTGCTCTCGCGGTACAGCGAGAAGCGATGGCCAATGACTTGGACCACATCGGCGTTGGTGCGCTCGGCGAGCATATCGGCGGCCTCGCGGGTTTCAAGGTCGCTGCCGTCCTGCACCGCGCACTTGATGAGCTCGCGGTTTTCAAGAGCGGCCTCGGTCTCCTTGACTAGGGCGTCGGTGATATCGGATTTGCCAATATGGATGATGGGATTGAGGTGATGGGCGAGGCTGCGGAGCTGACGAACCTGCTTGCCGGTAAGTGCCATGTGGATCTGCTCGCTTTCTGAGCTGGTGGTTGATGCTGGAATACCACATTATCGCAGCATGAAAGGGCAAAAGGGCGAGGTGGTTGAGTTCGCAAAGAAATCGCAAGCATATATAGTGGTGTGATTGAAAAATTAACACAACATGTTGATAGTGCGGTCGCGCGCCGTTTGTATTGCCGCGTGCGACCGTTCACCCGTCAGCCATTGTCCCCGTGCCCTCGATTGGGTACACAAGCCCTTACCGGCCTTACACGGGTCGCGATTACGGGAGAATGAGGGTTGGGTGAGATCATGGCTACCACTATGGATGAGTTGATCACGCGACGTTTTACCAGTGCGCTCAACGACCCCGCCTATGCGGGTAAAACTGTGTACGACCTGTTCGAATGGTCCAAGCGCGACGTGCATCTTACGGATTACAAAACGGGTCGCGTACTGTGCGATATGCAAGGCCTGGAGTTTCCCTCGTCCTATTCTCAAAACGCGGTCGACATCATCGCTTCAAAGTATTTTCGCCGCGCCGGCGTCCCGGTGACCGGGCATGAGGTGTCTATGCGGCAGGTCGCCCATCGCATGGTCGATTTCTGGGTTGCCGCGTTGGTGGACGAGGGCATGGTCAAGGAGGGCGAGCAAGCGCAGATCGTCTACGACGAGCTGGTTTACATGATCTTGGACCAGCGGTTCGCCCCCAATTCTCCCCAGTGGTTCAACACCGGCCTCAAGCGCGCTTACGGTATCGCGGGCGAGCCGCAAGGCATGTATTACGTGGACGAGGATTCGGGCGAAGTGGTCGAATCTCTCGATAACTATAGCCGTACGCAGGCGAGCGCATGCTTCATTCTCTCCATACAGGATAAGCTGCTGGGCGAGCATTCGATCTCAGAAGAATACGTGACGGAGACCAAGCTCTTCCGCGGCGGTTCGGGTACGGGGTCAAACTTCTCCGCGCTTCGAGCGGAGGGGGAGCGCCTTTCGGGCGGCGGCGTATCCAGCGGTGTCATGAGCTTTCTACGTGGATTCGACCGTAATGCGGATGCAATCAAAAGCGGAGGTACCACGCGCCGCGCCGCCAAGATGGTCTGCCTGGATATTGACCATCCGGACGTGGAGAGCTTCATAACCTGGAAGGCCCGTGAGGAGGACAAGGCGCTTGCCCTCATCAAAATGGGGTACGACGGCGACATCAACGGCGAGGCGTATTCCACGGTCTCCGGACAAAACTCTAATAACTCCCTGCGCATCGATAACGCGTTTATGCAGAAGGTCGCCCTGCTCGGTCAAGATCCAGAGGCAACGTATCAGCTTAAGGGTCGCGTGGACCGTTCGGCGGACCGCGAGGTCTCGGTGGCGCATATCTGGGATGTGTTCAACCAATCGGCATGGCGCTGCGCCGACCCCGCTCCGCAGTTCGATGACACGTTTAACGATTGGCACACCTGCCCTGCGGGCGAGGATGGTGTTGTGGGCGCTGCGTATAACCGCCTCAACTCCACCAACCCTTGTGGCGAGTACGCGTTTTTGGACGATTCCAGCTGCAACCTGGGCTCCATCAACGTCTACCGTTTCTATGATCTGGCCACGGGGGCGTTCGATATCGATGGGTTTGTGCATGCGGTCAACATGGCTCAGCTAGCGCTCGAGGCCTCTATTGCCTGGGGCCAGTTCCCCACGCGGGATATCGCCCGTAAAACCTATCGATTCCGCGCAACCGGTTTGGGCATCTCAAATTTGGCGAGCTTGCTCATGGCCAAGGGTTTGCCCTATGATTCGCCGCGCGCCCGGGCCTTCTCCGCCGCCCTTGTTGGCGTTATGACCGGGCAGAGCTACGCGGCCTCCGCGATAATGGCCCGTACTACGGAGCCCTTTGTATGCTATGAGATCAATAAGCGCCATATGGCACGCGTCATTCGAAACCATGCCCGCGTCGCGGGCGCGCGCGACGACGCCTTCGAGGGGCTCGGCATAGAGCCCGCGCGCATCGATTTCGACCTCCTTCTTGATATGGGTGAGGACGATCTTGCGAACAAACTGGTAGAGAGTTGGACCTATGCCGAGGAACTGGGCGGGCGCTACGGCTATCGCAATGCGCAGGTGAGCGTGTTGGCTCCTACGGGTACCATCAGCTTCGCCATGGATTGCGCCGCAACGTCGATAGAGCCGTTCTTCAGCCACATGGCGTATAAGAAGCTTTTTGGCGGTGGGTTCATGACCATCGCCAATCCAGTGATTGCAGACGCCCTCGCGCGTTTGGGGTACACGTCCGCGCAGGTGGACGATATTTTGTCATACGTGCAAGCGGTCGATGAGACGGGCATGGTCAAGGATGGAAAGATCGAGGGCGCGCCCCATCTCAAGCCCGAGCACCTACCCATTTTTGATACCGCCAACGTGTGCGGCACGGGGACGCGGTTCATCGCGCCGCAGGGACACGTGCTTATGGTTGCCGCCCTTACCCCGCTGGTTTCCGGCGCCATATCAAAAACGGTGAACCTGCCGGCTTCCGCTACGGTACAAGATTTCAAAGACGTCGTCATGCTGGCGTGGCAGACGGGATGCAAGGGTATCACCCTGTATCGAGATGGCTCCAAAAACGCCCAGCCGCTCAACACCAGGCTTGAAGACCAAAAGGCGGGCAAGTTGGAGGACCTTGGCTATCAGGCGCTGCTACAGCACGCGCGCGAGGCAACCGCCGAGCTTGAGGAGCTCCGCGCTCACGGGCAGGGCCAAGCGCACCGTACGCGCGTGGTGGGCATACGCTCCGGTCGCACGCATCTGGCCCAAGTGGACGGCGTCAAGATCTACACCACGGTGAATCGCGACGCGGCGGGAAAGATCTCCGAGGTGTTCGTCACCACGGACCGCGAGGGCACCACCATCATGGGGCTGCTCAACTCGCTATCGAAAACCATCTCGGTAATGCTGCAGTATGACATTCCGCCGCAGAGCATCTCCAAGATGTTGCGTGGCCAGAAATACGAGCCATATGGCTTTGTCCAGAGTCATCCCAACATCAAGTACGTAACGTCCATCTCCGACCTTATCTCAAAGATCATCGATATCGAGTTGGGTGACTACACGCGCGTTCAGGTTAAGCCGGCGGACGCCTGCGCGCCCGCGGCGTTAAGCGAGGAGGACGAGGTGGCCACCGTTGCTACGGCGAGCGCGGCATCGGGTGCAGAGGATGAGCTGGAGCCGGTGGTGACGCCCGAGGCCATGGAACATCTGCGCGAGGAGAAAGAGGACGAGCTACGCGAAGAGGTGGGCTCGGTCGATATGGGAGATTTCTATACCTCTGCCTTTGTGAACGAGCGGGCGCGCGAGGCGGCCCAACATGGCGAGCGGCTCTATGACGGCAGCAGCTGTCCTATGTGCGGCAGCTCGCGCATGGTGCAAAACGGCACGTGCAAGGTGTGCCTTGATTGCGGTACCACAACGGGATGCAGCTGATTGGGACCAGGGCGCTTGGCAACGCGCTAGTCTTGGTGCGAGGGTTCGGACGGGTTCCAAGAGATGAATGCCCAGTGCACCATGCGCACGTGGTCTAACGTGTAGCGTCCCTGCGGTTCGCCCTTTGAGCCGGGCTGTCCTGCCTGCGGGTTCTCAATCATATGGGCGGCGATGTAGGAGCGAAGCTCATCGAGTTTGCCCTCGTTGCCGCCTTCGAGCATGCGAGCGAAGTCGGCAACGCCCGCATCCAGCGAATCAAAGGTGTCGCGGCGCGGCGAATGGATGTAGGCGACCTCGGGGAGCCTTCCCATGCCAATCAGGATGTTGAAGGCATAGACAAAGTCGTGACTACGCGTGACGCTTGCGCCTATCGCGTTCATAACGTGTTCGTCGTAGCGCGGGCTGGCGTTTGCGACCAGGGTGATGCAGCAGCGCCTGCGTGCCGTGCCATCAAGTTTTACCAGCGCGCCCTCAAGGTCCGCGGTGGCGATCGATCGGCTTGCGAGGGCGACGTCCACGCTCTTGGGTTCCATGCCGGCCTCATTCCAGTCCTCGTCCCATGCAAGCAGCTTGGTTTCAACAAGTGCATCTACCTGGAAGTACTGCGCGCTTTCTCGTACAACATCGAGCATGGGCTTTGAGAAATCGCAGGCGAGCACGGAGCAGCCCTGTCGGGCGAGCGGGATGGCTAGAGAGCCGCCTCCGCAGCCCATATCGAGCACGCTCTCGCCATCGTGTATGTCTGCGAGCTTGAGGAAGTCGCGTGCGTATGGGTGAGTTTCGCGCGGTTTGAAGTGCTTGGCGCGCTTATCCCAAAACGATGGATCGTCGGCGGAGCGGCGATCGGCCTGCAACGCCTTCCATTCCTCGTTCCAATCAGTGGAAAGCAGGGTCGATTGCGGATTGCACATGGTTCCTCCCGGGGGTTGTAAGCGGACGCTATTGCGTGCAGTGGGTTCAATTATGCCACGGGAAAAACGGGATGCTCGACCATCGGTTTCCGTGCGGACCTTGGGCTTGAGCACCGAAGGCGATGCGAAAAAAAAGAGACCGCCTCTTAAGTACGAGACGGTCTCTTTTGATCGACTGATTGCGAGCGCACGCGTTAAGGCTAGTTCTTCAAGCTGTTGAGCGGGGCGGGGAAGCGGCCGCCGCGGTGGGCGAAGACGGTGCCGGCGTGAGGGTTGACGCGCATGATGGGCGCGCGGCCAAAGAGCCCGCCGTACTCCACGCTCTCGCCCTCCTTCTTGCCGAAGGCGGGGATGATGCGCACGGCGGTGGTCTTGTTGTTGATCACGCCGATGGCCATCTCGTCCGCGATGATGCCGGCGATGGCCTCCACGGGGGTGTCGCCGGGGATGGCGATCATGTCCAGGCCAACGGAGCAAACGCAGGTCATGGCCTCAAGCTTCTCCAGGCACAGGGCGCCGGATTCTGCGGCGGCGATCATGCCCGCATCCTCGGAGACGGGGATGAAGGCGCCGGAAAGGCCGCCCACCGAAGAGCTGGCCATGACGCCGCCCTTCTTGACGCAGTCGTTGAGCAGGGCGAGGGCGGCGGTGGTGCCGGGGCCGCCGCACTGGCCAACGCCGATGATCTCCAGGATGCGCGCGACGGAGTCGCCGATAGCCGGGGTGGGGGCCAGCGACAGGTCGACGATGCCCTTCTCGACACCCAGACGGCGCGCGGCCTCGCGGCTCATGAGCTCGCCGGCGCGGGTAATCTTGAAGGCGGTCTGCTTGATCTTCTCGGCGACCTCCATCATGTTGGCGGACTCGGGCAGCTCCTCGAGGGCGGCGGCCATGACGCCCGGGCCGGAGACGCCGACGTTGATGACGGCGTCGGCCTCGCCGGAGCCATGGACGGCGCCCGCCATGAAGGGGGAGTCCTCGACCATGTTGGCGAAGCAGACAAACTTGGAAGCGCCAACGCACTCGCGGTCCTGCGTAAGGCGCGCGGCTTCCTGGATGATCTGGGCGCACAGCAGCACGGCGTCCATGTTGATGCCGGCGCGCAGGCTCGCTACGTTGACGGAAGAGCAAACGCGGCTGGTCTCGTTCAATGCCTGGGGGATGCAGTTCATCAGGCGACGGTCGGCATCGCCAATGCCCTTGTGAACCAGTGCGGAGTAGCCGCCCAGGTAATCGATGCCCAGGGTCTCGGCCGCGCGGTCAAGGGCGTGGGCCAGGGGTACCAGGTCGGTGTCCTTGCAGGCGGCGGCGATCTGCGCCACGGGGGTAACGGAGACGCGCTTGTTCACAATGGGGATGCCGTATTCGCGCTCCAGGCTCTCGGCCGTCTCGACCAGATGCTCCGCGGTGGTGGTGATATGGTCGTACACCTTGGTGCACATGCGCTCAAGGTTCTCGTCCGCGCAACCCATAAGCGAGATGCCCATGGTGATGGTGCGGATGTCGAGGTTTTGCTCGGAGACCATTCCGCGTGTCTCGGCGATTTCTGCGGGCGTGATCGACATGCGCCTCTCCTGTCGTTGTATGAGATTGACGAATATTTCTATTCTATATTGCTGCATGCGGAACAACAGGCCTCGCCCGCATTTCTGCAGAACATAACCGCTTGGAAACCATTGGGGGCTACTTTGTGAAGACACGCTCCGCGATGCGGGCGGATTCGGCGGCGTCCTTGGCGTAGAAATCCGCGCCTATCTGCCGGGCGTACTCGGGGGTGAGGACCGCGCCGCCCACAAAGACCCGCACACCCGGAGCCTCGCGGCGCAGCAGGGCGATGGTCTCTTCCATGTTGGTCACGGTGGTGGTCATGAGGGCTGAAAGGCCCACCAAGGGGATATCGTGCTGCCTCACGGCGTCAAGCACCGCCTGGGGGTCGACGTCTCGCCCTAAGTCGTAAACGCGGTAGCCGTAGTTTTCCAGCAGCATCTTGACGATATTCTTGCCAATGTCATGGATGTCGCCCTTGACGGTAGCCAGCGCGATCTTGCCCTTATCGGACACGTCGCCGGCGGGCATGAGGTCGCGAATGGTATCGAATCCGGCGCGTGCCGCCTCGGCGGAGGCCATAAGCTGGGGCAAGAAGAACTCGCCGCGGTCAAACTTATCGCCCACCTCGTCCAAAGCGGGAATGAGCATGCGGTCGATCACGTCCATGGCGTCATGTTCGGCAAGCAAGTCGCGCACCAGCGCGGGCACGTCTGCCTTTCTGCCGCTGAGAACCAGGTGGTGCAGCTCGCCGTTGCCCTGGGCGCTGTTTGCCCCGGCTGGAGAAGGCGCGGTGCTGGGCGACGTCGCCGGTGCGGTGGACGAGGGGGCGGCAGGGGTTGAAGCGACGCTGACGGGGACCTTGTAGGGGTCATCCCAGCCGGCGTAGCGCTCGATGAACTGGGCGGAGCCCAGGTCTTCTGCGTTGAGGACGCGGTAGCTGTACACGGCATCCATGTAACGTTGGGAGCCGGGGTTCATGATGGGGGCGTCCAGCCCGGCGCCAAAGGCGGCGGCGAGGAACGTGGCGTTGAGCAGCTCGCGTGCGGGCAGGCCAAAGCTGACGTTGGAGACACCCAGCGTGCAGTGCACGCCGAGCTCCTGGCGGCAAAGGGTGACGGCCCGCAAGATCTCCGTTACCTGCGCCTGGTTGGTCGAGGCGGTCATGACCAGGCAGTCGATGAGGATGCGCTCGCGGCTAATGCCGTAGCGGGCGGCTTCGTCGATGATTCGACGGGCGATGGCCACGCGCTCGCTTGCGGTTGCGGGGATGCCGTCCTCGTCCAACGTAAGGCCGATGACGTTGCAGCCGTAATGGGCGGCGATGGGCAGCACGGCGTCGAGCACCTCTTGCTTGCCGTTGACGGAGTTGATGATGGGCTTGCCCGCGTATGCGCGCACGCCGGCCTCGATGGCGTCTGCGTTGGTGGAGTCGATCTGCAGGGGCAGCAGCGTGGCGCCCTGCAGGGCCTCGACGGCCCGTGCAATCATGCGGGGCTCATCGATGCCGGGTAGGCCGACGTTGACGTCGAGTACGTCGGCGCCCTGCTCCTGCTGGCTGATGCCCTGGCCAACAACGTAATCCAGGTTGCCCTCGCGCAGGGCCGCTTGCAGGCGTTTTTTGCCGGTAGGGTTGATGCGCTCGCCGATGACGGCGACGCGGTGGCTGTCTTGCGGCAGCTCTACCAGGCGTTGGGCGCCCGTGACCGTAAACGACGCGGGGGCGGGGCGCTGCTGCGGAGCGCGGTCGGCGATGATGTCGGCGAGCAGGCGGATGTAGTCCGGATTGGTTCCGCAGCAGCCGCCTATGATGCCGACGCCGTCCTCAACCATGTTTGCCACGGCAGCCGCGTAGGATTGCGGATCGATATCGAAAACGGTGCAGCCGTCTTCCACGTGGGGCAGGCCGGCGTTTGCCTGGACCATAACGGGTTTGGCCGTAACAGCGAGCATCGCCTGGGCGAAGGGGCGAAGCTCCGCTGGGCCCAGCGAGCAGTTGATGCCCACTACGTCCGCGCCCAGGGCATCGAGGGTGATGGCGGCGATGTCCGGCGAAGTGCCCAGGAACGTGCGGCCGTCCGCCTCGAAGGTCATGGTGGCGAAAATGGGCAGATCGCAGTTCTCCTTTGCGGCGAGCACCGCTGCCTTGATCTCTGCCAGGTCCGTCATGGTCTCGATGATGATTAGGTCGCAGCCGGCTGCCTGGGCGGCGCGGGCTTCTTGTGCGAAGTGATCGTATGCTTCGTCAAAACCCATGGTGCCCAGCGGGCGAAGCAGGGTGCCAAGCGGACCGATGTCGCCTGCGACGTAGCGGGCGCCGGCGGCGCGCGCGCAGGCGACTGCGGCGTTAAAGACCTCTTCGACCGTGGCCTCTCCGTGAAGCTTGAGCGCGTTGGCGCCAAAGGTATTGGTGGTGACAACTTCGCTGCCGCCCGCGACATAGGCGGCGTGGACGCGGGTAATGGCGTCTGGATTGGTAAGGCAGAGCAGCTCGGGGAGGGCGCCCGCCTTAAGGCCCGCCGCTTGCAGCATGGTACCCATGCCGCCATCGAAAAGCAGATGGCGGCGGCCTTCAAGGGCTGCGCGCAGGTTATCATCCGCGATACGCAGGGTGTCCAGCGTGCGGGGTGTGTAGGCTTGGGTGCTTTGGACGATGGTCATGGGTATCCAATCATGGAGGGCTGGGCGGGCGCTGTTGCGGCGACTACATATTAGTGCGCGCTCGCTTTTTGGTAGCAGGTGGTACCGCGAGCGCGAAAAGCGCACGAGGGCCGCAGACGGCAGATGGAACAGGTGGGGCGCGTTTGCGCATCGTGGACCGGGCCCTCGAACAAGCCGATAACGCAGGTGATGCTTTTGCTGGGAAGCAGCAGGTTGGTGGGCGTTGCGGTGATGCCGCAGAGGCGCTGGGCGTTGAGGGCGGCCAGGATTGCCGGCTGGGCATCGAGGGGGCAGTCTCCGTAGCCGCAGCTAAAGCGCCAGTTAGCGTTCAGTCCGTTGGCAAGTCCGGCTTCGCGTGTATCCGCATCGAGTATCTCGACGGCGTCCTCTGCGTATGCGGAGCACGCGGCATCGTACAGTGCCGCGTCGAGTGCGTCGCCCGCGCCCATGGCGCGCAGCCTCCTCTCGGTCTGCATGCCGAGCGTGCAGCAGATAAGGGCGGCGTAGCGAGCGTCTTTTAGATGGCGAAAGATGTCGCGCCCGCGCAATCGTACGCAGGCGCCCTCAAGCGCGATGCAGGGTTCCCCTTGCTCGTCCAAAGCCGAGGCGTCGACGGGGAAGACGCGACGAGTGCCGCAGATGCGCGCGTCCGCTACCACGGCTGCTGCGGCGTCCTCTATGCGTTGCTGCAGGTCTTGATCGAGTTCTTGGCCGGAATAGCCCAGGTAGCGCAACATCTCGGAGCGGCTGAGCGCGGGGGCGCCATCCGATGAGGGGCGCCAAACCAGGGGGTCGAATAGCGACGGCGCGACGGTGGATGCCATGGGGCCTGCTTAGGCGCGCAGCGCGCTCATGGCGGCGCCGGCCACGTCCGCGCGGTTCATGGTGTAGACGTGCAGGCCGTCGGCGCCGTTGGCGGCTAGGTCTTCAAGCTGGCGGCACGCGTACTCGATTCCGGCGGCGCGCAGGCTGTCCGCATCGTCCTCATAGCGGGCAAGCAGCTTGATCACGGGCGAGGGCAGCGAGGCGCCGCACATGAAGACCATGCGGCTGATCTGCTGCTTGCCCATAAACGGCATGATGCCGGCGGTGATGGGCACGGTGATGCCGGCGCGTTCTGCCAGTTCGCGGAAGCGGTAGAAGTACTGGTTATCAAAGAAGAGCTGCGTCACCAAGAAAGAGGCGCCGGCGTCTTGCTTCTCTTTAAGTTGGCGTACGGAGAGCTCAAGGTCGTCGCATTCGATGTGCCCTTCCGGATAGGCGGCGGCTCCCACGCAGAAGCCGGCGTCGACCAAGTGGGGAATGATGTCTTTGGCGTAGCGGTAGTCAGCGCAGCCCGGGCCGGTGGGGGCTCCCTGCGGCACGTCGCCGCGCAATGCCAGGACGTTTTGGATGCCCGCGGCGCGCATCTCGTCTATCTTGGCGAGAAGGTCGGCGCGCTTGAGCGAGATGCAGGTGAGATGCGCGACGGAGGGGATGCCAAAGTCGGCGTCAATCATCTGCGCGATCTTGGTGGTGGCCCCGCTGTTGCCCGATCCACCGGCGGAATAGGTGACGCTGATGAAGTCGGGGTTAAGCTTCGAGAAGGAGCCCGCGACCTCGCGGGCGCGCTCGAGCGTCATCTCGCCCTTGGGCGGGAACATCTCAAACGAGACGGGCTGCGCGCCAGTGGCTTTTGCCTGTTCAAAGATTCGGTCGACTCTCATTGATGCGGTCTCCTTCCAAGCGTTTTAGCGAATCACTATACCGCAGGGCGGGTGCGCTGCGGCTTTGCGCTCGGGCGCGATACGAATTGGTTACCAAAAGGCGCGCGGGCTGGCCGCCGCTTGCATTTGCCGTGCGGCTGCCGTTGCGGTGGCTTTCGCGGTGGCCGCGCGCGGCTGCGGGCGATGCCGTGCGGCTATGCTTTCTGGGGTGATTTCTCGTCCAGCGTACATAAGTCCAAATGACGCTGGTAATATGCGGTAAACATTGCATGCATACCATAATGTATCGTTTGCTGGATCCGCCGCACGGTTGAAGCATCTCGAGGCGCCGCCGTGCCCACCCGAAGGGAGTTCTGTATGGCCGACCTTACCGAGCGCTTTGGAACCATGGTCTTCTCTGAGGACGAGATGAAGCGCTGGTTGCCCAAGGACGTGTACAAGAAACTCGCCAAGACCATCGAAGAGGGCGAGCCGCTGGATCTGGACGTTGCCAACGCCGTCGCCCACGCGATGAAGGAATGGGCGATGCTGCACGGCGCCACGCACTACGCCCACTGGTTCCAGCCGCTCTCCGGCATCACGTCCGAGAAGCACGATAGCTTCTTGGAGCCCAACCAGGACGGCACCGCGTTTACCAAGTTCTCCGGCAAGGCGCTGATCAAGGGCGAGTCCGATGCCTCGAGCTTCCCCAACGGTGGCCTGCGCGCAACCTTCGAGGCCCGCGGCTACACCGTGTGGGACGCCACCAGCCCCGCCTTCATCAAGGACGACGTCCTGTGCATCCCCACCGCCTTCTGCTCCTATACCGGCGAGGCACTGGACAAGAAGACCCCTCTCCTGCGCTCCATGACGGCGTTGGACGTGCAGGCCAAGCGCGTGCTGGCGCTGTTTGGCAAGCACCCCAAGAAGGTGGTTCCCAACGTGGGCGACGAGCAGGAGTACTTCCTCATCAAGAAGGACGCCTACCGCAAGCGCCGCGACCTGGTCATCACCGGCCGCACCCTCTTTGGCGCCGCCCCCGCCAAGGGCCAGGAGCTGGAGGAGCACTACTTCGGCGCCATCCGCCCCACCGTCTCTGCCTACATGAAGGACCTGGACGACGAGCTGTGGGCGCTGGGCATCCCGTCCAAGACCAAGCACAACGAGGTCGCCCCATGCCAGCACGAGCTGGCTCCGGTGTACTCGGAGCTGAACGAGGCAGTGGATAACAACCTGCTCATCATGGAGAAGATGAAGCTCATCGCCAGCCGTCACGACCTGGTGTGCCTGCTGCACGAGAAGCCGTTCGAGGGCATCAACGGATCGGGCAAGCACAACAACTGGTCGCTGGGCACGGCGGACGAGAACCTGCTTGATCCGGGCGACACGCCTGAAGAGAACCTGCAGTTCATCGTCTTCTTGACCGCGGTGATCGAGGCCGTCGACAAATACCAGGACCTGCTGCGCGCCAGCGTCGCAAGCTGCGGTAACGACCACCGCTTGGGCGCGGATGAGGCGCCGCCGGCGATCATGTCCATCTTCCTGGGCGACCAGCTCACCGAGGTGGTCGAGATGATCATGGATGGCGAGGCGTCCGTCCACGCCACCACCGACACGCTGGATCTTGGAGCCGTGGTGCTGCCCAACCTGGAGCAGGACAACACGGACCGCAACCGCACCAGCCCCTTTGCCTTCACCAACAACAAGTTCGAGTTCCGCGCCGTGGGCTCGGAGGCCAACGTGTCCGACGCCAACATGGTGCTGGATACCGCCGTTGCCCAGGCGCTGCGCGATTTCGCCGACGCGCTCGAGGGCGCGCCTGCCGAGGAGTTCCAGGAGAAGGCCCTTGAGTACTGCGCCGAGCACCTGCGCGAGCACCGCCGCATCCTGTTCTCCGGCGATGGCTACTCCGAGGCGTGGCATAAGGAAGCGGAGGAGCGTGGGCTGTTCAACCTGCCCACCACCGCCGAGGCGCTGCCGCAGTTTGTGGCGCCCAAGAATCTGGCGCTCTTTGCCGAGATGGGCGTGCTTACCGAGGCGGAGGCGGTGTGCCGCTACGAGGTCAAGCTCGAGAAGTACAACAAGCTCATGAACATCGAGGCGACCACCATGGTCCGCGAGGCGCGCCGTACGTACCGACCCGTCATCACCGCGTACGCCACCAAGGTCGCCAAGGGCCTGGAGACCATCCGCGCCGCCGGCGCCGAGGCCGTGATGCAGTGCGAGCAGGACACCTTGAATGAGCTGTGCTGCGGCATTACCCAGATCAACTACTGCATCAAGGTGCTGGACGAGCTCCACAAGAATGCCGAGGCCATTGTCGATGGGCAGGCTCAGGCCGAGGTCTACGCGCACAAGGTCGCGCCCGCCATGGCTGAGCTGCGCGCTGCCGTGGACGCCATGGAGGAGATCGTGGCCGCCGACTACTGGCCGGTGCCCACCTACGACGACATCCTGTTCTACGTGTAGCCCGCGATATTCAACAGATAAATGGCGGCGGGGGATTTCATCCCGCGGTGCGTTCGGCGCTCATCGCGCCTCAGGGCGCCGCGCGGTGAAACCCCCGCCGCCTGTGCTGTTGGGAGGGGCTGCGGTGCCAAATTGCGCCTTAGTGCGGAAGGGGAGGGATGTCAAAAAACGCCTTAGTGCGGAGGTTTGGTCAAATAGCGCGTTAGTGCGGACTGAAGGCGGTCTGACGGACCTCCCTTATGCATCGAGCAGCATCGCCCGATCCTTCTAGCACGGGCGATGCGGACGCCCTATTCATAAGGTACCCTTGCTATCTCTCGCCCGGACCGCACTAACGCATTATTTGACACGATTTGAACCGCACTAAGCGACTACTTGCCCCAACCTCCGCACTAAGCGATTATTTGGCACGCCGGCCGTTTCGCACTAACGCATTATTTGGTCCAGGCATCACGTCAACCGGATGACCTTCCCAGTCTTTCTGCGCGAATGGTTGACGCTCAACGCAAAAGGGCGGCGGGGCCTCGTCGCGCGGTGCTCTGAGGCGCGATGAGCGCCGAGCGCACCGCGGGATGAGCCCCGCCGCCCCTCATATCATGCGTGCAGTATGCGTGCGGTTGGCAAGTTGGCTGCGACTTAGCTACAGGCCAAGCTCTCGTGCCACCTCGTCCGCACATGCCATGGCGTCTGCGATGGCGTTGACCACCAGCGAGGAGCCGGTGCGCGCGTCGCCGCATGCGAAGACGTCGGCTGCGCCCGGCGTGTCCCGCGCCTCGACGGCGCAACGGTGGGAATCGTCCTCCATAACGGGTAGGGGGCGTCCCTGGGCGGAGACGCTGGCGCCAAAGGCGTCGAATACGTTCGCCTCGGGCCCGGTGAAACCGCATGCGATCAGCACCAGCTGCGCGGGCAGCGTGCGCCTGGTGTCCTCAAGGCGCCGGGGTTTGCCGGCGCTCCAATCCAGGTCGACCACAACAGCGCCGGTTGCGGCTCCGGACTCGTCGCGCTCGATCTCAAGGGTGTCGACGGCCCAAGAGCGCATCTCGCCGCCCATGAGGTCGATTGCCTCTTGCTGGCCGTAGTCCGTCTTAAGTGTGTTGGGCCACTCAGGCCAGGGGTTGGAGCTTAAGGGCTTTTGCGGCGGCTTCGGCAAGAACTCGAGCTGGGTGACTGAGCGCGCGCCCTGGCGCACGGCGGTGCCGACGCAGTCGTTGCCCGTGTCCCCGCCGCCAATCACCACAACGTCCAGCCCTTCCGCGCTGATCTTGGGCACGGCGTCCTCGAGTAGCGAGCGCGTGGCGTCCGTAAGGTAGTCCACGGCGTAGACCACGCCCCGGCCCTGCGCGCCCTGGGCGGTGATGCCGCGAGCGGCGCGCGAACCGGCGGCGATGACCACCGCGTCGAACTCGTCCATCAGCTGCTTGGCTACCGCGGGGTCGGCGGCATCCGTGCCGAGGTAGAACTCAACGCCAAGTTCTTCCATAAGATCGGTGCGGCGCGCGATCACGCTCTTCTCGAGCTTCATGTTGGGGATGCCGTACATAAGCAGGCCGCCCGCGCGGTCATCGCGCTCGATGACGGCGACCTGCGCGCCGCGGCGAGCGAGCTCCCAGGCGCAGGCGAGGCCGGCGGGGCCGGAGCCCACCACGGCGACGCGCGGGGCGCCCTTTTGCGCCGGCTCGAAGCGGGCGGGGCCGCCGTTGGCCCATTCCCAGTCCGAGATGGCGCGCTCGTTATCGTGAATGGTGGTGGGCTCGCCGTTGACCGTGCCCAGGTTGCAGGCGGCCTCGCAAAGCGCGGGGCACACGCGGCTGGTGAACTCGGGCAGCGGGCTGGTGAGGGCGAGTCGCGCGGCGGCATGGTCCCACTTGCCGCGATAGATCAGCTCGTTCCACTCGGGGATGAGGTTGTGCAGGGGGCAGCCGCTGGGGCGCGCCTTGCCAAACGATGCGCCTACCTGGCAAAACGGCACGCCGCACTTCATGCAACGGCTGGCTTGGGCGCGGCGCGCGTCCTGGTCCAACTCTTCATAGAGCGGGTCGAAGTCGCGAACGCGTTGGGATATAGGGCGCAGCTTGCTTGCCGCGCGATCGATGTCGAGAAAGGCTCCCGGTTTACCCATGGCCTAGGCCTCCTTCTGGTAGCTGGCGTCGGCGGACTGCTGCATGACGCGCTCGTAATCGGTGGGGATTGCCTTGACAAAGCGGTCTTTGATGGCGTCGAAGCGATAGAGCAGCTTGATGCCGCGCGGGCTCTGCGTTGCGGCTACGTGCTCCTCGAGCAGGGTGCGGATCTGGCCGAGTTCCGCCTGCGTGGGCGTGCGAAGCGCGATGCCGCCGTCGTTGATGCGGCTGGACAGGGTGCCGTACTCGTCATAGACGTAGGCGATGCCGCCGGTCATGCCCGCGGCGAAGTTGTGGCCAACCTCGCCCAGTATCAGCACGCATCCGCCGGTCATGTACTCGCAGCCGCAGTTGCCCACGCCCTCGACCACCGCGACGGCGCCGGAGTTGCGCACGGCGAAGCGCTGGCCGGCGAGGCCGTTGATGTAGGCGCGGCCGCTGGTGGCGCCAATGAGAGCGACGTTGCCCACAATGACGTTCTCGTCGAACTTATAGCTCGCGGTGGCCTTGGGGCGCACGGAGAGCTGGCCGCCGGAGAGGCCCTTGCCAAAGTAGTCGTTGGCGTCGCCCTCCACGTTCAAGGTGATGCCTGCGGGCAGGAAGGCGCCAAAGCTCTGGCCGGCCGATCCATCGCAGTCGATGGTGATGGAGCCCGCGGGCAGTCCGTCCGGATGAGCGGAGGTGACGGCATGGCCCAGCATGGTGCCCACGCAGCGGTTGATGTTGGCGATGTCCGCGTGGAAGCGAACCGGGCGTAGGTGCTCGCGCGCCTCCGCGGTGTGGGGGATGAAGAGGGTTGCGTCAAGCGTGCGCTCGAGCTGGGAGTCCGCTGCCATCTCGGGCAGGTAGTGGCATGCGTCGGCACCGGGCAGGTGACGGCCGAAGCTGCAGACGGCCGGCGCCAGCACGGCGGACAGGTCGATGAGGTTCGCCTTGTCGTTGCCCTCGACCTCTACCTGGCGCAGGCACTCCACGTGGCCAACCATCTCGTCCACCGTAGCGAAGCCCAGACGCGCCATGACCTCGCGCAGCTGCTCGGCCACAAAGAGCATGAAGCGCTCGACGTGTTCGGGCTTGCCGGCAAATCCGTGGCGCAGGCGGCAGTTCTGCGTGGCGATGCCTGCGGGGCAGGTGTCCTGCTGGCAATCGCGCTGCATGAGGCAGCCCATGGCGATAAGCGGCATGGTGGCGAAGCCGAACTCCTCGGCGCCAAGCAGGCAGGCGACGGCGACGTCGGTGCCGTCCATGAGCTTGCCGTCCGCTTCCAGCACCACGCGGGAGCGTAGGCCGTTTTGCACCAGCGTCTGCTGGGCCTCGGCCAGGCCGAGCTCAAGTGGCAGGCCCGCATGCCAGATGGAGTCGCGCGGCGCGGCGCCGGACCCTCCGTTGTGGCCGCTGATCAAGATCTTGTTGGCAGCGCCCTTGGCCACGCCGGTGGCGATGGTGCCCACGCCTGCCTCGCTGACCAGCTTGACGCTGATGCGCGCGCCGGGGTTGGCGCACTTGAGGTCAAAGATCAGCTCGGCCAGGTCCTCGATGGAGTAGATGTCGTGGTGGGGCGGGGGAGAGATGAGGCCGATACCGGGGGTCGAACGGCGTACCTCGGCAATCCAGGGATATACCTTCTTGCCGGGCAGGTGGCCGCCCTCGCCGGGCTTGGCGCCCTGTGCCATCTTGATCTGGATCTCCGTGGCGCTTGCCAGGTAGCGGCTGGTGACGCCAAAGCGGCCGCTCGCCACCTGCTTGATGGCGGAGTTCTTGGAATCGCCGTTGGCTAGCGGCGTCTCGCGGCGTGGATCTTCGCCGCCTTCGCCGGAGTTGGAGCGTCCGTGCAGGCGGTTCATGGCGATGGCCATGCACTCGTGCGCTTCTTGGCTGATGGAGCCGTAGCTCATGGCGCCGGTGTTGAAGCGGGTGACGATGCTGCGGGCGCTCTCCACCTGCTCAAGCGGCAGGGGCGTGCGTTCGGCTGCGTTGAAGTCCAGAAGGTCGCGCAAGCGAACGCAGCGACCCGGGCGATGCAGGCGCGCGCTGTAGGCGGCAAAGTCCTCGGCGCTGTCCGTGCGGACGGCGCGCTGCAGCAGGTAGATGGTCTGCGGGTCGATGAGATGGTCCTCGCCGTCCAGCGGACGCCAGGTGGTAAGGCCCAGGGTGCGCAGCTCGTCCGGTGCGGGCGAGCGGGTGATCGCCTGCGCCGCGTCGTAGCGGCGCTCCATCTCGTCTTGGATCTGGGGCAGGTCAAGGCCGCCAACGCGGCTTACGGTGCCGGTGAAGTGGCGGTTGATGAGGCCGTCCGCAAGACCGACCGCCTCGAAGATCTGGGCGGAGTGGTAGCTCTGCGCGGTGGAGATACCCATTTTGGACATGATGCCCACCATGCCCGCGACGGCGGCTCGGTTGTAGTTGGCGATGGCCTCCTGGGCGTTCAGCGCGCGGCCGGATGCGTCTGCAAGGTCGCCCTCCTGCGCCATTGCCGCGATCTGGGCATGGGCTTCGTAAGGGAAGATGCCGCTGGCGGAGTAGCCAACCAGAGCGGAGAAGTCATGCGAGGACAGCGCGTCGCCGCATTCCACAATAATGTCTGCAAAGGTGCGAAGGCCGCGCCTGATGAGGTGGTTGTGGACGGAGGACACGGCTAGAAGCGACGGAATGGGCAGCTCGTCTGCGCCGGCGCGATCGGATAGGGCGATGATGTTTGCGCCGGCGCGCACGGCGGCCTCAACCTGGGCGCCTAGCTGCTCCAAGGCCTCTTCAAGTGCGCCGTCGCCGCCATCGTGCTTGAACACGGCGCGGAAGCGGGCGCTCTTGAAGCCGGTGTGCTTGATGGAGACGATGCTATCGAACTGCTCTTGCGTCAGCAGCGGCGCATCCAAGCGGATGAGCTGGCAGGTGTTGCGGCAGTCCTCAAGCAGGTTGCCGTGGTTGCCCAGGTAGAGCACCGTGGAGGTGACGTGGGCCTCGCGCAGTGCATCGATGGGCGGGTTGGTGACCTGGGCGAAGAGCTGATAGAAGTAGTCGAAGAACGAGCGCGTCTTGCCAGAGAGGCAGGCGAGGGGCGTGTCGATGCCCATGGAGGCAAGCGGTGCTTTACCGGTGGTCGCCATGGGACGCACTACCTCGTCCACGTCATCCCAGTGTATGCCCAGCTTGGTGGCGCGCACCGCGCGGGAAACGCCCTCATCCTCTGTGCTGGCAGCCTGTTGGGAATCGCGGTCGCGCCGCTCTTGCACAAGGGTGTCCAGGGTGAGGGTCTCCTCGTCAATCCAATCGCGGAACGGCTTGAGCTTTGCCATCTGGTCGCGCAGCTGGTCGTTGTAGCGCACGCGGCCCGCCTGCATGTCGACCTCGAGCATCTCGCCCGGCCCCAGACATCCGCTGGTAAGCACGTTGGCGGGGTCGATCTCGATGGTGCCCACCTCGGAGGAGAGCAAGAAGCGGTCGTCGCGGGTGACGTAGTAGCGCGCGGGGCGCAGGCCGTTGCGGTCCAGCGCGGCGCCCAGGGTGCGGCCGTCCGTGAAGGCGATCGCGGCGGGGCCGTCCCAAGGTTCCATCAGCATGGATTGGTAGGCGTCGTAGGCGCGGCGCTCGGGCGAGAGGGCGTCGTTGTTGTCCCAGGGTTCCGGCACAAGCAGCGAGACGGCGCGCGTCATGGGGCGGCCGTTCATGACCAAGAACTCAAGTACGTTGTCCAGGATCGCGGAGTCGGAGCCTTCGCGGTTGATGATGGGCAGCACGCGGTCCAGGTCGCCCTGCAGTACAGGGGAGTACAGGTTTGGCTCGCGGGCGCGAATCCAGTTGACGTTGCCCTTAAGCGTGTTGATCTCGCCGTTGTGGATGATGAATCGATTGGGGTGCGCGCGCTCCCAGCTGGGGGTGGTGTTGGTGGAGTAGCGCGAGTGGACCAAGGCCACGGCGGTCTTGACCGCGGCATCGTTGAGGTCCGTGTAGAAACGGCGCATCTGGGTTGCCACCAGCATGCCTTTGTAGACGATGGTACGGCTGGACATGGAGCACGCATAGAAGATCTTTCCCTCAAGGGCGGGGCAGGCGTCGGCGCGCTTCTCGATGGTGCGGCGACATATATACAGGGTGCGTTCAAAGTCGTCGCCCGCCTCCACGCCGTCGGGCCTGCCCAAGAACGCCTGCATGATGGTGGGCATGCAAGCCTGCGCGGTGGAACCCAGGTCATGCGGGTCGACCGGTACTTGGCGCCAGAACAGCAGGGGCATGCCGCATGCGGCGCAGCCCTCCTCAAAGACTCGCTTGGCGTCTTTTACGCCCTGGGCATCTTGCGGCAAAAAGAGCATGGCGACGCCGTAGTCGCCTTCTTGCGGTAGGATTTGGCCGCATTTTTGAGCCTCTTTACGGAAGAAGCGATGCGGAACCTGGAACAGGATGCCCGCGCCGTCACCGGTGTTGCGCTCCAGCCCGACGCCTCCTCGATGCTCAAGGTTGACAAGCACCGAGAGCGCATCGTCCAAAATCTGGTGGCTTTTGTGGCCATTGATGTTTGCCAGCGCGCCGATGCCGCAGGCGTCGTGCTCAAATTCAGGTCGCCAAAGCGTCTTCACGTGGGAACTTCGCTGCGCGGGGTCTTTGGAATCCGTAGCGTCCATAGAGTGCTCCAATCGATGTCTCGTTTCTCAATCGTTCGGCTGAACATGCTATGGGCGGGTTTTTTCCATTTGTTTGCGCTCTTGTTACCCACGCGTTTCGAAACACTCATGCAACGAATTCTGCTTAGTCTGCCAAAGTGTCATCCGCAAGAGACGCCGTGGCGATGCCGCGGTGTGACAGGAAGGAGCGAGTCATGTCCAACCTTACCGAACGGTTCGGCACCAAGGTCTTCTCCGAAGACGTCATGAAGCGCTGGCTGCCCAAGGACGTGTACAAGAAGCTCGCGGCTACCATCGAGGAAGGGGAGCCCCTGGACCTGGATGTGGCAAACGCCGTCGCCCATGCCATGAAGGAGTGGGCCCTACTCAACGGGGCCACGCACTACGCCCACTGGTTCCAGCCGCTCTCCGGCATCACGTCCGAGAAGCACGACAGCTTCCTGGAGCCCAACCACGATGGTACGGCGATTACCAAATTTACCGGCAAGGCGCTGATCAAGGGCGAGCCGGATGCTTCGAGCTTCCCCAACGGCGGCCTTCGCGCCACCTTCGAGGCCCGCGGCTACACCGCCTGGGACGCTACCAGCCCCGCCTTCATCAAGGACGAGGTGCTGTGCATCCCCACCGCCTTCTGTTCCTACACCGGCGAGGCTCTGGACAAGAAGACGCCCCTTTTGCGCTCCATGACGGCGCTCGACCGCGAGGCCAAGCGCGTACTCGCTTTCTTTGGCAAGGCTCCCAAGAAGGTTGTCCCCAGCGTTGGCGACGAGCAGGAGTACTTCCTCATCAAGAAGGACGCCTACCGCAAGCGCCGCGACCTGGTCATCACCGGCCGCACCCTCTTTGGCGCCGCCCCCGCCAAGGGCCAGGAGCTGGAGGAGCACTACTTCGGCGCCATCCGCCCCACCGTCTCTGCCTACATGAAGGATCTGGACGATGAGCTGTGGGCGCTGGGTATCCCCGCGAAGACCAAGCACAACGAGGTCGCGCCCTGCCAGCACGAGCTCGCGCCGGTCTACACCGAGCTGAACGAGGCCGTCGACAACAACCTTCTTACGATGGAGAAGATGAAGCTCATCGCCAGCCGCCACGACCTGGTGTGCCTGCTGCACGAGAAGCCGTTCGAGGGCATCAACGGTTCTGGTAAGCACAACAACTGGTCGCTGGGCACGGCGGACGAGAACCTGCTTGATCCGGGCGACACCCCGCTTGAGAACCTGCAGTTTGTGGTGTTCTTGACCGCGGTGATCGAGGCGGTCGACAAGTACCAGGACCTGCTGCGCGCCAGCGTCGCAAGCTGCGGTAACGACCACCGCCTCGGTGCAAACGAGGCTCCCCCTGCGATCATGTCCATCTTCCTGGGCGACCAGCTCACCGAGGCGGTCGAGCTGATCATGGACGGCAAGGCGTCCGTCCACGCTACCACCGGCGTCATCGACTTGGGCGCTGTGGTGCTCCCCGACCTTGAGCAGGACAACACGGACCGTAACCGCACCAGCCCCTTCGCCTTTACCGGAAACAAGTTCGAGTTCCGCGCCGTGGGCTCGGAGGCCAACGTGTCCGACGCCAACATGGTGCTGGATACCGCCGTTGCCCAGGCGCTGCGCGATTTCGCCGACGCGCTCGAGGGCGCGCCTGCCGAGGAGTTCCAGGAGAAGGCCCTTGCTTACTGTGCCGAGCACCTGCGTGCGCATCGTCGCATCCTGTTCTCGGGCGACGGCTACTCCGACGAGTGGCCTGTCGAGGCCGAGAAGCGCGGCCTGTGCAACTTCCGCACCACCGCCGACGCTCTGCCCGCGTTTATCGCGCCGAAGAACCTCGAGCTGTTCGAGAGCATGGGCGTTCTGTCCCGCGCCGAGGCCGTCTGTCGCTATGACTGCAAGCTCGAGAAGTACAACAAGCTCATGAACATCGAGGCGACCACCATGGTCCGCGAGGCGCGCCGTACGTACCGACCCGTCATCACCGCGTACGCCACCAAGGTCGCCAAGGGCCTGGAGACCATCCGCGCCGCCGGCGCCGAGGCCGTGATGCAATGCGAGCAGAACACGCTGAACAAGCTGTGCAGCGGCGTTACGGAGATCAACGAGTCCATCAAGGCGCTCGACGCCCTGCACCAGCAGGCCGAGGCTATCGAGGACGCTCAGCAGCAGGCCAACATGTACGCGCACGAAATCGCTCCCGCGATGGAGCGCCTGCGCGCTGCCGTGGACGCCATGGAGGAGATCGTGGCCGCCGACTACTGGCCCGTTCCCACCTACGACGACATCCTGTTCTACGTGTAGACTTCGCTAGTTAGCGGATAAAGGGCGGCGGGGGATTTCATCCTGCGGTGCGTTCGGCGCCTATGGCGCCTCAGAGCACCGCGGGATGAACCCCGCCGCCCTCATGTTGATTCGCTGGCAGCCTCCTACGGGCGCAGGCCCATGCCGCCCTCAAGGGTGACGGTCTCGCCGTTCATGTACTTGAAGTCCGGTCCGCAAAGCTGGACGACAACGCGGCCGATCTCGGTCTCGACGTTGCCATAGTGGCCAGCGGGAGGCATATGGACGTTGGCCTCGAAGGCTTCCGGATAGGCGTTCTGGAAGTTTTCGAGCTGTGCGGTCCAGGCAAGCGGGCAGACGATGTTGACGTTGATGCCATCCGGGCCCCATTCGTTGGCCGCGACGCGGGTGAGGCCGCGGACGCCCTCCTTGGCCGCGGCGTAGGAGCACTGGCCGAAGTTGCCAAAGAGGCCGGCGCCAGAGGCGAAGTTCACTACGGAGCCGCGGGTCTCCTTGAGGTGCGGGTAGCACTTCTGCATATAGAGGAAGGTGGCGTACAGGCCCGAGTAGATGGCTAGGTCGAACTGCTCCATGGAGTGGTCGGCGATGGTAACGCCGGAAGCGGAAGCCTGGGCGTTGTTGACCAGGGCGTCGATGTGCCCAAATGCGGCGATCGCCTCGTCCACTACATGCTGAACAACGGCCTCGTTGTCCTGGCCGGCGGAGACGTCTGTCTGGACGGGGAGGACCTTGATGCCGTACTCGGCCTCAAGGAATTCCTTGGCGGCCTCGAGTTTGGCGACGTTGCGGCCGGTGATTACCAGGTTGGCGCCCTCTTTGGCGAAAGCGATGTCGATGCCGTAGCCGATCGAACCAGCCGACCCATCCTTGAGGGTCGCCTTGCCGCCGCCGGTGATGATAACGGTTTTACCGGTGAATATTCCCATGTCATAATTCTTTTCATAATCGCGGAGCGTCCGCGAGTTGGATGTATATGCATGCCGGTGCATGGCGCAAAGATACCCTACGGCTTACAGTTTCATTCGGCTTACTTCTGACGAGATAGGTGATAGGCTGAAACTAGGGGCAAACGGTATGTTTGGTAGAAAAACAAAATAGTTTGTTACAAATTGGTTCGATCTTTGTCATGTCCCGCCTTTGTAATCGTCATCTTTTTGTGCACTCTTTTACATCGCGGGAGTTCTGCTATACTTTCTACCGCTGTCCCCATCGTCTAGCGGCCAAGGACGCCACCCTTTCAAGGTGGATATCACGGGTTCGAATCCCGTTGGGGGCACCATTTGATGCGTATCCGGATCTCCTAAGGCGGGGTCCGGATTTTTCGTAATTAGAGGCGGCTTTTCAGAGCGTATTGCAGCATGCTGGCAATGCGGGTGGACTAGAGACTTTATAAGAATTGAAGGGGGCGTTTGCCACAATGAACGTTCGTCAGATTGCGCGCGCCGGTGTGTTCGTCGCGCTTCTTACCGTCGCTTCTTGGGTGAGCATTCCGCTGGGGCCCGTCCCCTTTACCTTGCAGACCATGGCGTTGGCGCTGTTGCCGGCGGTGCTCGACGGCGCCACCGCGTGCGCGGCGGTGGGCGTGTATCTGCTTTTAGGGGCGCTGGGTTTGCCGGTGTTTTCCGGATTTGGCAGCGGCATCGCTTCCATTGTTGGGCCAACGGGCGGATTTCTGTGGGGCTTTTTGCTGGGCACTGCCGCAGCTGGCGCGGTTTCCAAGGTGCTTGCGGGCAAGGTCTCGCGTTTTGCCGGGGTTCTTATCGCTGATATCGCGATGCTGTTTGTTGCCTATGCATGCGGTACGGTGCAATTGATGATTGTCGCCCAGCTGGACGTGGTGCCGGCGCTGACGCTTGCGGTGATCCCCTTTATTGTTCCCGACGCCATCAAGCTTGCCGTGGGGGCACGCATTGGTTGCGTGGTCGAAAAGTCTCGTGCGTTGGCTGCTTAGATTTTGCATAAAAGCGATATGCAAAGCGCCCCGTTGGATTGTTGAAGTCCAGCGGGGCGCAGTTGGTTGGATGATGAGGACCGCGGCAATGCCTACGAATGGCTGGTTGCGGCTTGATAGCGCATCTCGCAGCGCTCTGTCGGGGCGATGCGAACGCGGGGCGAATAAATCACGTGCGTGCGGCAAAACGAGGTGCACAGGTCGCATCCGGCGCAGACGTCCGCATCAACGGTATAGGCGGGCGGTGCGAAGACGAGGGCGGGACACCCGGTGATTTGCTTGCAGCGGTGGCAGCCCACGCAGGCGATGCGGTCGATATCCACCGGCTCGGGAGCGCGGTCGCCTTGCAGCTGGACGCAGGGTGAGCAGAAGGCGACGGCGTGGACGCCGGGGCGCTCGAGCATGTCGCGCAAGATATCGGTGCATGCCAGCGTGTCGAGTGGATCGACGGCGACCACGTCATCGATGCGAAGGTCTTCGACCATATGCTGGCACAACTCCTCGATGGCCTCTGCGCCAAGGAAGGCGCGGCTGGAAACCATAACGGCGAGGATTGTGATGGCGCCCTCCGCGGCAAGCCCGGCGAAGTGCCGGGGCGCATCGTCCGCGGCAACCTCGGTATCCAGGGCGAAATGGATGCAAGCCTCGACGGCGGGTTGGTCTACGGTGCCGCCGTTGGGAACCTCTTTCTTGTAGCGGGGCAGCAAGGCCTCTTCGCCACCGGTGCAGGTGGTTGCCGCCGGGTGCATGTATCCCGTCGCGGAGCAGCCGGCGTTACCGCAGATCACCTTATTTTTGCCTCGACCAAGGGCTTCCTTGCAGGCGATGTAGGCGGCGCGATGCGGGCAGCCCGCGCACGATACGCCGTGTTCGACCTTATGCATGGGGGGCACCCTCCTCCTGGGATGCGGCGTCGCCGGGGTTATACGGCTCGCGGCTCAAGAGCTCGAGCTCAAAGTTGAGGCTGCAGCCTGCCATAGGGTGGTTGAAGTCAAACACGGTCATGCCGTCGTCCTCAACCTTGACAACGCGGGCTAGCTGCTGGTGGCCTGTCTCGTTCATTAGGTAGATCATCTCGCCCACGACAAGGTCGTCGTAGTTGGGGATCTCGATGGTGGGCATTTGGTACAGCAGCTCCATGCGACGCTCGCCATATGCGTCGCGCGGCTCAAGGTGGACCTTTTTGGTCTCGCCCGGCTTCATGGAGAGCACGGCCATCTCAAACCCGGGAACAACCTCATGGTTGCCCTCTATATAGGTAAGCGGCGTGCGGCCGCGCGTGGTGTCGAACACCTCGCCATCGTCGAAGCTGCCGGTGTAGTGGACGCAAACCTTGTGCTTAAGAGAGAAGTCCGACAATGCAAGACCCTTTCAATTGCGAATAACGGTGATGGGGGCGCGTGCGCGCCCACCCTAGTACTGTAGCCGCTTGCGCCCTGCGCGCGCAACCATATGTGGGAGGCGCCCGCCGGTGTGGAGCGCGTGGGACCGGAAAGGCGCTTAGAAGCCGTAGCGGCGCGCGAAGGCCTCGGATTCCTCTTGGATGCCGCCGATAGACATGGCCCAGCCGGTGAAGTCCGGCGTGTCCGCAATGATGCCATCGGCCTCCCAAACGGCTTGGTGCGTGAGGTTCCATGCTTCTTTAACGGGCGGGCGTACCGGCAGGTACGGTGCGAGGTACGTGGGGTTTAGTAAGAAGAACGCGCCGCCTTCGCAGCGGAAGGCAAAGTCCTTGAGCGCACGGCGGGCGTTTTTGCGGCGGCCCAGCTTGTAGAGCAGCAAGGCGCGCCCTAGCAGGTACCAGGGCGAGTCTTGCAAGGCGGCGGCAGGGTTTGACTGCGCGGCGGCAAAGAACCCCTCCTCGTCCTCAAGGCGGGCGAGCGCGAGCATAAGGGTGCCCACGGCAAAGTTAGGGTAGCCCTGCGCGCGCATGATTATGCGGGCATAGCGGGCGGCGGCCTTGTAGCGTGCGGTAACCATGCAGCCCTGCGCAAGGCATTCAACGGTGTGCAGCCATCCAACCACCTCGGGGTCGGTGCCGGTGAGGTAGGCTGCGGCGAGCGCGCGCTCGCCTGCATTGGCTGCGGATTCGGCTGCGTGGTTGGGCGCGCTCAAGAAACCGGTCGCAGCGTTCGCAGCTAGCAGCAGGCTGTTGCCCACGGCGGAGAGCAGGGGGTCGCTCTGCGCGGCATCAAGGGCGGCGTCGCTCCAAAACATGGGGGCTGTGGATGAGAATCCTCGTCCGCTTTCTTCAAGGGTGCCACGCGCCTCCAGCTCGAGGCGCATAAGGTCGTTGATGCAGTCATCCAAGGGTACGTTGGCGAGCAGGATGTCGACCAAGCGCGCATCGATGCAGGCGGGATCCGTTTTGGCGATCTTGAAAAGGTCCAGGCGCGTTTGCTCAAACAACCGGGAGCGCTGGCTCTCATATTCCTCGTCCGACAACTCCTCCATGCGCGAGAGGCCGGAATGCAGGTTGGCATGGACGCGAGCGTAAGACAGGCATGCCTGCGCATGGACCTCTGCGGCATAGGTCTCGGGGTGCAGGGCGATTTCATCGCGCACCAGCTCAATTGCCGCGGGCGTTAGGTCTGGATGCTCGCGGGCGTAGGAGCGGGCCAGAAATGCGGGAACGTACAGGGAGGGCTCCATTAGTTCTCACCCCCGGTGGCGCCGCCAAAATGGGGCGTAAGCTGGGCGTCCTGTTGGTCAAGCGCGTCTTGAACGGCATCGTTTTGCGAGATCCATGTAGAGAACGAGGAGGCTTCCGGCGCCCCCATGCCCTCTTGGAGCAGCGGCGTGGCCTCGCTGATGGCCAGCACCAGTTCGTCCTCGCTACCGGGCATCACGTTGACGCGGCCAAACACGCCCTCGGGGAACTCGGCCTGGTAGAACAGGGCGTGCGCTGCATGGGGGCTTCGCTTGAGCAGGATCCGCAGCAGACGCGAGGCGCCGTCATAGTCGAGCTCGCGGTACGCGACGCTCATCTGCGCCAAAAGAGACCAGGGGTCCAGGTCCTTCTCAGCGGGGTGGGGGCGACGGTTGCGGGGAGAGGGCAGCGCGTAGCTTACCGCGTGGCGGCGACGGTAGTCGGCGAGCTCTTTGCGGGTTGCCTCGAGTTTTGCCAGGGCGAACATGCCGGTGTGCCGGACATCGCCTGGGTCGTCCGGGGCGTAGGAGAGGCTCTCTTCCGCCGTGCGCAAGGCGAGGCGGTATTGTCCGCAGATAAGCGCCTGGGATGAGATGGCCGCCAACCATCGCAGGTACGGGTTGCGTCCTATGCCCGCGGCGAATTCGCGGCTGTAGGGGTCTTGAGCGGAGGCGACCATAAGGGCGCAATCGTGTTCGACCTCTTCACGCGCGTCGAGCAGGTAACTCACGTACTCATCGTTTGATTGCGCGACCAGGGCGCTCAGCATGCGCCGGGCGTCCCAGTTGGAAGGGTCGAGCTCCGCCGCCTCGCGCAACATGCCCTCGGCCTCCTCGCTCATGCGATCGATTTCCGCCTCGTCCGTTACGAAGGGAATGCGGTAATCGACCATCTCGGCGGCGCGCGTGGTTAGATGAAACGAGCGGTCCTCGTCCGTTTTGATGAGGCGTGCGGGGTCTTGGCTGTATACGTCCATGTCGTGTTCGATGAACGCGGGGTTCTCAAGGGGAAAGACGCGCTTGCGGCGCATGTCTTGGAGTATGAGGCGCAGGCAGTCTTCCTGTATGGGGTCGAATGACACGGGCGCCTCCTTTCTAATAGCTGGTAATTGCAACAGTGTAACGTTGTTTACCGGCGTGCAGGGTGCGTGAGGACCCTAAAAACCCGCGCATCTACACCAGTTTGGAGGCCATATCCTCGTCCTGCACAATTTCGACTACCAAACCATGCGGCAGGCAGACAATCTGCTCGCCCGCCTGGCTAATGGGATCGTGGTTGACGCAGACTTGGTTGGAGCAGTTGGACGAGATCACGGCGACTTCACCGTTTTTTATACGGATGGTGTTTTTGCCGTCCTCGGCGCCGCTCTTTATGGCGTCGGCGGTGGTGTCGACCGTGTATTCGGCGTTGGACGAGAGCGGGTCGGCGCGGTAGAAGCCGCTTTTGGTTTGGCAGACCACCATGGCGCCGGAGTCTCCCTGGGGCTGCTGGCCGTCCTGTCCTCCAAGGCTGCGCGCGCCGAACGCGAGAGCGCATATTATGACCGTTGCGGCGAGAATAGCAAGCAGAATTCGGTCACCGGTTTTAAGGGTTTTGCCCATGGAAAAGACCTCGCAGGTACGTGGTGTAAGCGCGCGATTGTTCGCTAAAGATGAAACATGTTCACCTAATTATATGGAATGAAAAAATAACAGGACGGTAAAATAACGTTGAGCCGTGCAGATCGCATGCACGACCCCCGGGAAGCAACGGGGCCGTTTGGGTGTCCCGTTATTTTGGGCAGATCCACGCCTGGATCTGTAGAGTGGAGGCAATCCTATGGGACGTTTTACCAATCCTCGTGACCTGTATTTTGGTGAGGGCGCTCGTCATGAGGTGAAGAACCTCAAGGGCTCCCGCGCCATGATCGTCACCGGCGGCGGCTCTATGCGCCGCGGCGGTTTCCTGCAGGACGTCGAGGCGGACCTCAAGGAGGCCGGCTTCGAGGTGGAGATCTTCGAGGGCGTCGAGTCCGATCCTTCCGTTGACACCGTCATGAAGGGTGCCAAGGCCATGGAGGACTTCCAGCCCGACTGGATCATCGGCATCGGCGGCGGCTCGCCCATCGACGCCGCTAAGGCCATGTGGCTGTTCTACGAGTATCCCGAGGAGACCTTCGAGCAGGCCGTCGTGCCCTTCTCCTTCCCGGAGCTCCGCACCAAGGCCAAGTTCTGCGCCATCGCCTCTACGTCCGGCACCGCTACCGAGGTCACCGCATTCTCCGTCATCACCGACTACGAGAAGGGCATCAAGTACCCGCTGGCAGACTTCAACATCACCCCTGATGTTGCCATCGTCGACCCCGAGCTCACCTACACCATGCCCGCCAAGCTGTGCGCCCACACCGGTATGGACGCGCTGACCCACGCCATCGAGGCATACGTCTCCACCGCCGGCTCCATGTACACCGACGGCAACGCGCTGCACGCCATCCGCGAGATCGTCGAGTGGCTGCCCAAGTCCTACCAGGGCGACCATGAGGCGCGCGCCCACATGCACGACGCCCAGTGCATCGCCGGCATCGCCTTCTCGAGCGGCCTGCTGGGCATCGTCCACTCCATGGCCCACAAGACCGGCGCCGCATTTACCGGCGACCACATCATCCACGGCTGCGCCAACGCCATGTATTTGGGCAAGGTCATCCAGTTCAACGCTAAGGACGAGCGCGCCAAGAGCCGTTACGCCTTCATCGCCAAGGATATCCTGCATCTTGAGGGCGAGACCGAGGACGAGCTGGTTGCCGCTCTGGTCCAGAAGATCCGCGACCTCAACGACGCCCTGGACATCCCGCAGGGCATCAAGAACTACGGCAAGGCCGGCGTGAAGGCCGACGAGTCCATCATCGACTACGAGGAGTTCGAGGCCAAGAAGCATGACGTCGCCGCGAACGCCATCCTGGACGCCTGCACCGGCTCCAACCCGCGCCAGCCCTCTCAGGAGGAGATGGAGCAGCTGCTGGAGTGCGTCTACAACGACACCCCGGTTGAGTTCTAATTCATCTTGCAGATGATTGCGAGGGGCCAGGTGGCAAGAAGCTGCCTGGCCCCTCTTTTGCGTTCGACCGCATATGCGTCGCGTTCATGGGGTTGGTGCCTTATTATGGCTTGCTAGGTTATGCGGACGATGATACGGGGGATGCAGGTGGCAAGAAAAGATGTTAGGGGCGTTGTCCTCGCGGTCGCCCGTGTGCTTTTGCTCCTTGCAATCTCCTGGCCCGTTGCGGTTTTGCTTGTGTATGGCACCTCTATGTTCGATACCGGGTGGGTGCGAGCCCAGCCCGCGGAGCTCTTTACCAATGCCGGTGCGTTGACGTTTGCCATAGCGGCAATCATCCTTCTTTGCGAATGGGCGCTGCGCCGTCTTTGTTGCCATCGCGATCGCTTTCCGCGTCTGCTCGATATCCTGGCGCCCCAGCTTAGCGCTAAAAGCGTGATTGCCCATGCCCTGGTGCTCTTTGCGCTGTGGAGTTTTTGGCTTGTGGCGTTTTGCCCGGGCTCTATGCTCTACGACACGTATTACCAGATATGCCAGTCCTATCCAGAGGATAGCTCGGTGTATTTTGGCGTGTGGAATGTGCCCGGGGTAGAGCTTGACGCCCACTTCTCCGATCATCATCCCATTCTCGATACGCTGATCTACGGCTTCGCTGCGCAGACAAGCGAGGCGCAGACGGGATCATGGAATACCGGCCTGTTCACGCTCGCCACGGTGCAGTCGCTTGTAACGGCGATCTGCCTTTCGTACGCCTTGGCAACGGCGCGCGATATGGGCGCGCCGCGGACGCTTTGCGCCGTGGTCTTTATCTTGGTGGGCTTGGTGCCCGTGTTTGGGCACTATGCGTCGCTCAACATGAAGGACTCCATCTTCTCGCCCATCTATCTTCTATGGTTCACCCTTATCGCGCGTTTGGTTAACAGCAAGGGGGCGCTTGCGCGCTCGCCGGGGTTCTTCATCGCTTTGCTGGTCTCTGGGGTTCTGTGCGCGCTGACTAAGAAGACGGGCGTGTACGTGGTCGTGCCAACCTTGGCGGCTTTGGCCCTCATCTATTGGCGCGCATGGTGGAGGCTTGGTCTGCAGGCCCTTGCCGTGGGCGGCGTGATGTGGGTTGTGCTGCCCCAGATGGTGTTTCCCGCGCTCGATGTGGCGCCGGGCGGCAAGCAGGAGATGCTGGGCCCTATGTTTCAGCAGACCGCGCGCTACGTGGTCGAGCATGGGGACAAGATCGACAAGGACCAGCGCGAGGCCATCGATGACGTGCTCCGCTATGACACGCTCGCGGAGCGCTACGAGCCCGCATGGGCTGACCCGGTGAAGTACAAGTACGTATACAACGCGCCGCAAAAGGCTTGGGATGCGTATTTTGCCGTGTGGGCCCAGCAGGGGATGGATGACCCGCAGGTCTATTTTGAAGCCCTGGTCGCACCCGTTGCAGGGTTCGTATCGCCCAAGGGTGCGGCGCAGCTCAAAGATGCGCTGTGGGATAGGCGGCGCGGCGGAACCGAGCTGCTGACCCGTCCCGCCAATCTAAGGGGCATGCGCCAGGCGGCAACGGAGGTGTTTGAGGCAGCGACCGAGACTCCCGTCATCAACGTGCTCATGATGAGCGCGCTCTACGTGATTTGGATTCCCGCATTGTGTCTTTGGGTGTGCGCGAGAAGGTCACCCCGCTGGATTCCGCTGTTTATCCCCGTAGTGCTCACCGTGGGGGCGGTGCTGATGTCGCCCATGTACGACACGCGCTACGCGTTGCCTATGATCTATACTGCCCCTGTTCTTCTATGCTTCTGTGCGGCCGGCGTCGTATCAAAGGCCAAGCCAGAGCATGAGGGTCTGGACAATGAAGGCGTGGACGATAAGACCGTGAGTGCTGGGGCACCCTGCTAGCGGGTTTAACCCGGGAGGGGCCCCCAAGCCTTTCCTCGTCCAAATATGAATCTGTATTAACAGTCATTAAATTTGCGTCCAATCAGGTATTGGAGTGCTAATCTCTCGAACTACTAAATATTCAAGCGCGTTGCATGCGATTTAGTGCATACAAGGCGTGTCCGATGGCTGCCAAAAGGATGGGGCTGCGGGCGCGCCGGGCGATAGGGAGACGTTAGCGTCGGGAGGGCGAAAGACGATGGGTATTCAAGTTGGTGTCATGGGGGCTGCCGGTTACGCGGGGGCAGAGCTGGTGCGATTAGTGCTTGGCCACCCCGATATGGAGCTTGCTGCCGTGACGTCCAACGCAGACGCCGGCGTTGCGCTTGCCGATGTATACCCTGCCTTTGCCGGCATCACGGATCTGGCGTTTACCACGCATGACGATCCGATCCTGTTTGACCTTGACGCCGTGTTCTTGGCGGTGCCGCATACCGCTGCCATGGCGGCGGTGCCCGCCCTGCTTGAGCACGGCGTCTCCGTATTCGACCTGTCTGCGGACTATCGCCTTAAGGACGCCGGCGTGTACCAGGCGTGGTACAACGCGGAGCACACATCGCCCGAATTGCTTGAAACGCGCGCCTTTGGCCTGCCCGAGCTGTTTGCGGGCGATCTTGCAAGCGCTGCCGCGACACGTGCCGCGGGCGACCCCGTACTGGTTGCATGCGCGGGTTGCTATCCCACCGCTACGTCGCTGGCCGCGCTGCCGGCTATCAAGCAGGGCTGGGTTGCCGACGCCGGCGCCATTGTGGTCGATGCCATCTCCGGTGTGACAGGAGCCGGCAAGGGGGCCAACCAGCGCACGCACTTCTGCAGTGCGGACGAGAACCTGGAGGCCTACGGCGTGGGCAAGCATCGTCATACGCCTGAGATCGAGCAGATTCTGGACGCGAAGGACCGCGTGGTGTTCACCCCGCACCTGGCTCCGCTTAAGCGCGGCCTGCTTTCCACCGTTACGCTGCCGCTTGCTGCGGACTTTATGGGCGATGATGGGTTGGATGCGGACGAGGTTGTCGCCGCGTATCGCGAGTTTTACAAGGATTCACCTATGGTGCGCGTGCTCGATGCGGGGCAGATGCCCAAGACCTCGAGCGTGGTTGGAACCTGCGGGTGCCATATCGGCCTTGCGCTCAACCGGCGTGCGGGCGTGCTTGTAGCGGTCGCCGCCATCGACAACCTGTGCAAGGGCGCCGCCGGCCAAGCGGTGCAGTGCGCGAATATTGTGTACGGCTGGGACCAGCGACGAGGACTCCCCATGGTCGCGATGCCCGTTTAGCCAGCGGGCGAGCTTGCGCCGCGATGTGTCGCGGCCAACGGCTACACTAAGAACAACGAACCACCGCCCGTCTTCGCGTGGGCGGTTCTTGTGGGGAGACAGCTGATTATGAATATCGACCACTTTGAAACATGCATTCGCACCGTGCCGGCGGGAGGCGTTACCAGTCCCAAGGGCTTTAAGGCCGCAGGCATCCATGCGGGCTTTCGCAAGAACCCGCAGCGCCTCGATATGGCCTGCGTGACGGCTGACAAACTCGCCTCGTGCGCGGGCGTCTTCACCACCAATCGCTTCTGCGCGGCGCCCGTGCAGGTGAGCCGCCAGAACCTAGGCGGTGCGGAAAAGGGCTACGGTCTGGTAAAGGGTATTGTCATCAACTCCGGCAACGCCAACGCCGCCACGGGCGAGCAGGGTCGCGCGGTCGCTGCCGAGACGTGCGAGATCGCCTCGCAGATCCTGGGCTGCGAGCGCGAACAGGTGCTGGTTGCCTCTACCGGCGTGATTGGCCAGACGCTGGGCATCGAGCTGTTCGAGACGGGGCTGCCCGCGGCGATCGATGCGCTCTCCGTTTCCGGCGGTGCGGACGCAGCGCGCGCGATCATGACCACGGACACGCATTCCAAGGAATACGCGATTTCCTATACCAGCCAGACGCTGCAGTATGCCGACTGCACCTTTACCGTAGGCGGTATGTGCAAGGGCTCCGGCATGATCATGCCCAACATGGCGACCATGATCGCCGTGATCACCACCGACGCCCCGGTGGAGCCGCGGGTGCTGCATTCGATCTTGAAGCAGACGGTCGACGTGACCTTCAACAAGGTGACCGTCGACTCGGATTCCTCGACCAACGACACCTGCATCATGCTCGCCTCCGGTGCCGCCGGCGCGGACGCCGCCCCCATCGAGGAAGGCAGCGATGCCTACAACGAGTTGCTCTATGCCGTGCACGAGGTGTGCGAGACGCTCGCCCGCACCATCGCGTCCGACGGCGAGGGCGCGTCGCGCCTGGTGACCGTCAACGTGACCGGCGCCGCAACGGACGAGGATGCCGACACGGCGGCGCGCGCCGTGGCCAACTCGCCGCTGGTCAAGACCGCCATCGCCGGCCATGACTGCAACTGGGGCCGCATCGCCATGGCATTGGGTAAGTGCGGCGTCGTCTTTAACCAAGAGGATGTCTCAATCGATATCATGGGCATGCCCGTATGCCGCGGAGGCCTTACCGTTGCGTTTGATGAGGACGAGGCGCTGCGACGCTTCGAGGCGCCCGAGATCGTGATTTCGTGCGATTTGGGCGCGGGCGAGCATACCACCACGGTATGGACCTGCGACCTCACCCATGACTATGTCACCATCAACGGAGACTACCGCACGTAGGCCTGGGCCTGCGGGTCCGTCAGGGACCCCGGTTCGCACGATGGGCGACGCTCATAAGGGGAGAGCTATGAAGTACGCAAGGGATTCTCGTCCCGGAATATCGCATGAAAAGACCGCGCAGCTGCTGTTTGAGGCGCTGCCGTGGATTAAACACCTAACCGGCAAGACCATTGTCATCAAGTACGGCGGGGCGGCCATGGTCGATCCCAAGCTGCGCGATGACGTGATGAGCGACATCGTCCTGCTCAAGATCATCGGCGTGAACCCGGTGATCGTGCACGGCGGCGGCGCGGACATCAACGCGGCGCTTAAGCACTACGACATTCCCGTCGAATTCAAGGACGGTCAGCGCGTCACCTCGCCGGAGGCCATGGAGATTGTGCGCGAGGTGTTGGTGGGCAAGGTGAACCAGGAGTTGGTCGCCGCTATCAACCAGCACGGCAACCTGGCGGTGGGCGTGTCCGGTGCGGACGCGGGCACCATTATCGCCGAGCAGCTCGACCCGGATTTGGGCCGCGTGGGAAACATCGTACGCGTAAACTCCGGTTACCTTGAGAGCGTCATGGCCAACGATTACATCCCCGTGGTCGCAACGGTTGCCGCGGGCGAGGACGGCGGGTTCTTCAACATCAACGCCGACGTCGCTGCCGGCCATATCGCCGCGGCGGTTCACGCGCACAAGGCGATCTTCCTTACCGATGTCGACGGCCTGTACGAGGACTTCTCTGACAAGGACTCGCTCATCTCCAACCTCACTTTGGCGGAAACCCAGGATATGCTGGACAAAGGCGAAATCGACCGCGGTATGATTCCAAAGCTGCAAAGCTGCATCCACGCGCTGCGCGGCGGCGTGTTCCGCGCCCATATCATCAACGGCACCACGCCGCACTCGCTGCTGCTGGAGCTTTTGACCGACACCGGCGTGGGCACCGTGATGCACTCGACCGAGGCGGCATATGAGAACGACACCCATCCCCATCCGCTTGGCGTCTTCGCCTCGCGCTTGGTGGAGAATCTGGACGAATAAGGAGGCGGCGATATGTCGCTAGGTTTGCAAAAAGCTCTGGAATCCAGCTATGTAATGAATACGTTCGCGCGCATGCCCGTGGAGTTTGTCGAAGGGCATGGCATGACGTTGGTGGGCGATGACGGAACGGAGTATCAGGACTTCCTCGCCGGTATTGGTGTGTGCTCCCTGGGCCACTGCCATCCCGTGTTGGTCGAGGCTATCCAGCGTCAGGCGGAGCGCCTGCTGCACGTCTCCAACTACTACTACATCGAGCGGCGCGGCGAGTTGGCTGCGATTCTGTCCAAGTTGGCATCCGGCGATATGGACGGCGCCTTGATGATCGCCGACGCGGTGCGCGCCGGCGACGAGGCCGCCGCGGTCGCCTTGGGTTCGCCTACTGAGAGCGACCAGGTATGGAAGACGTTCTTCGCCAATTCCGGCGCGGAGGCGAACGAGGGCGCAATGAAGCTCGCCCGCCTCTACGCCAAGCGCTCCGGCAACGGCGGCAACACCATAGTGGCCCTGCGCGGCAGCTTCCACGGCCGCACGCTGGAGACTATCGCCGCCACCATGCAAGACCGCCTGCAAGATGCCTTTAAGCCGCTGCCGCAAGATTTTCTTGCCTGCACGCCTAACGACGTGGACGAGCTCACCGCTCTCTTCGAGGAGCACGGCAGCGAGATCTGCGCCGTTATGGTCGAGCCCATCCAGGGTGAGAGCGGTGTTCATCCGTTGACGCCCGAGTTCTTCAAGGCGGCTCATGACCTTGCCCACGCCCGCGGCGCGCTGCTTATCGCGGACGAGGTTCAAACGGGCGTCTTCCGTTCCGGCAAGCCCTTTGCGTTCCAGACCTACGGTATCGAGCCGGATATCATGAGTCTTGCCAAGGGCATCGCCGGCGGCGTCCCCATGGGCGCGGTGATGGCGAAGGCATCCGTTGCCGACGCCTTCAACCCCGGTGATCACGGCACCACGTTTGGTGGTAGCGCCCTGGCCGTGGCGGCATCTTGCGCCGTGTTGTGCGAGCTTGTCCGCGGCGAGTACGATAAGCATGCCCGGGAGGTCGGCGATTACATGGCCGCGCGCCTGGCTGGTCTGCCCCATGTGATCGACGTACGCGGATGCGGGCTCATGCTTGGCTGCGATTTGGACGATGCCGCCGGCGACGCGCATGACGTGGTCAGCGCTGCTCTGGCAAGTGGTTTCGTCATCAATGCGACGGGTGCCCACACCCTGCGCTTCCTGCCACCGCTAATTTGCGAACGCCAGGACGTCGACGCGCTTATCGATGCGCTCTCCGCGATTCTCGCGTAGCGTATCTTGACGTAGCGCTTACGGCAGGCGCCGTTCGCGACAAAGCAGCGTTTACGAGTAACGTTTAGATCGCATATCGCGCGGCGTCTCACGGGACGCCGCGCGTTTTTTGCAGTCCCCGCGCAGGCAAGTGTGTCTACGCGGGGCGTTTTGCCGTCTGCCTTGCGTACCGTGAGGGCGTAGCTTTTGAGCTGAGATTATGCTCCTAGCGAGCGTACGAGTGGATGCGCATGTAGCGCGCGAGTGGGCATTCGATCGTTCGTGATCCGCTCCACCACCATGCTGTGACAAATAACGTCTTAGTGAGAGAAGGGCGGTGTGTCAAAAAAGGGCTTAGTGCGGAGGTTTGGTCAAATAGTGCGTTAGTGCGGTTTGGAGGAGGTTCGAGTCGACGATCGTATACATCGATCGATATCGACCAATCCCTCTAGCTCGTAATATAAGAATACTCTATTCATAAGGTACCCTTGCCATACCTCGCCCGGACCGCACTAACGCACTATTTGACACGATATGGCCCGCACTAACTATTTGTCCCAACGTCCGCACTAAGCCATTATTTGGCACACCCCGGATTTCGCAGCAAGGCACTATTTGGTCCCGTCGCCCCCGCAGGTCAAGAAGCTCCCGCAAGCCAGGATGCCCCCGCAAGCCGGGTCGTCCTTCAACGCCGCGCCCCTCGACAGCAAGCATCTCAAATAAAAACGGCGCCTTCATGGCGCCGTTGACAAATCTATGGTGGGCGATGAGGGATTCGAACCCCCAGCCTTGTGCGTGTAAAGCACCTGCGCTAACCGTTGCGCCAATCGCCCATGGGCATCAAGTATATCCACAGCAAAGCAGTTCGGCAAGGCTACAATAGTAATAGTTTTTGGACGATGAGTTCCCGGTACGCGCCGCACCGCGCCGGCCGGGCGTTTTCCCCTCGGTCGCATCGGGTTCGCCGGGCCGCCCGCGGGGGCTTTCGGAGGCATCATGGCTACAACAGACGCCGCATCGCTCGATCCCGCATCGCTGCAGATACCGGGTACGCTTGAGCAATACATCGACGCGCTCGAGAGCGCGGGGGTCCTGGCGGGCGTTGCGGGCTCCACGTCTATAAAGGACGTGGCGGGCATTCCAATATCGCTGGTCAGCTATGATTCGCGAGCCGTGGGGCCGGACACGCTGTTCATCTGCAAAGGCGCTGCGTTCAAAGAGGATTACCTGGTGCAGGCGCAGCATGCCGGCGCCGTCGCCTACGTTTCGGAGTCAAACTATACGGATATCGATCTTCCATGTCTGCTTGTGAATGATATCCGCGCCGCTTTGGGCCCGTTGGCGTCCCTTGCCTACGGGCAGCCTGCCAAGCATCTTCGCATCAGCACGTTTACGGGAACAAAGGGTAAGACTACCAGCGCGTTCTACCTTAAGGGTATTTTGGACAAGGAGGCGCGCGAGGACGAGTGCGAGCCGTGCGCCCTCATCTCCACCATCCTTATCGACAACGGTCGCCGCCGCATCATGTCCAAGCTCACGTCGCCGGAGCCCCTGGAGCTCAACCTCTATCTGGCGAGCGCGTGGAAGCTCGGCTCCCGTGACGTGGTGATGGAATCATCTAGCCAAGCGCTTAAATATGGACGAGTGGCGGGCGTCGAGTTCGAGGTCGGTGCGTTCACCAACATCAGCGAAGACCACATCTCGCCCATCGAGCACCCCACCTTTGAGGATTACTTCTCTAGCAAGCTCACCTTGTTCCGCCAGTGCCGCCACGCCGTGGTCAATCTTGATATGGACATGGTCGATCGCGTGCTCGACGCGGCTTCCGTCTGCGAGAGCGTGCTGACGTACTCCATGACCAACCCCGCAGCAGATGTTCACGCCGTATCGTGGGAGCAGCGCGGTCACAAGACGGTCCTAACGGTTAAGACGCCGCGCTTCACCATAGACGTCGTCGTCCCCACCATCGCGGACTTCAACCTGTCCAACGCGCTGGGCGCTATCGCCTGCGCGGAGGTCCTTGGGTGTAGTCGCGCCGCCATCGAGCACGGGCTTGAGGACGTGCGCGTGCCCGGCCGCATGGAGCGCATCGAGTCGTGCGATCCCAACATTGTGGGCTTGGTTGATTACGCTCACAACGAGGTCAGCATGCGCGCTTTGCTTGAGAACGTGCGTCGAAGCTATCCCGATCGAGAATTGTGCTGCGTCTTTGGCTCAACGGGAGACAAGGGCGTCGAGCGTCGCGAGGGCATGGGCCGCGTGGCGGGCGAGCTGGCGGACCGCATCATCATCACGGAGGATGACGCCGGTACCCAAAACGTGATGGATATATGCAAGACCATAGAGTCCTTCGCTCGCGACGCCGGGGCGACCAACATCCAAATCGAGCCAGACCGCGAGCAGGCGGCGCGTTTGGCGGTACGCGGCTGCACCGGTCCTGCCATTATCGTGATGGCGGGCAAGGGGCATGAGCGCCATATGATCCGCGCCCACGGCAGAGATCCCTACGAGGGCGATTCGTCCATGCTCGCCCGCGTCTTCGACCAAGAGGTGAAGGCGGTCGAATAGCCTGCTTGCATCCTCCACCCATGGTGCAGGGCGGCCCGCGTCCCAAGCAGATGGCGGGCCGCCCTGTTTGCATTGGGCTTTAATTGCGCAGGTGCGCCGACGCGTTTGGCAGCCCTTTGGGCATGCGGGTATGATAGGTTCGTTAATCGCCCGCCGCCCTGCGGCGACAAGCTACGCGGAAGGACCTCCTCATGCCCAACACCGTTTTGCCCGCGAATCCCGCAGGCGAGCTCAAAGAGCGCCTCGCGCGCGTTCGCTACGTGTTCACCGACCTGGACGGCACCATGCTCGCTCCGGGTTCGTGCGTGCTGGCGGATAACGACGGCAATCCCAGCCTTGATCTGGTCGCCACGCTGCTGGACCTTAAGCGCGCCGGCGTGGAAGTCATCCCGTGCTCGGGCCGCAACCGCTCCATGCTGCATGAGGACGTGCGCGTTCTGGGCCTCAACTCCTATATTGGCGAGATGGGCGGCTTGCTCATGCTCGACCATAAACACAATGATTGGCGTTACTTCACCGCTGACATGCCGTTTGACGAGGAGTCGGGCAAGACGCCGCACGAGTGCATCGAGGAAACCGGCGTTTTGGACGAGTTCATGAGTCGCTGGCCGGGTCTGCTCGAGTTCCATAACGACATGGCAAACGGCTACAAGTACCGCGAGGTCACGGTGGGCATGCGCGGCGAGGTGCCGGATGAGGAGGCGCTGGCCATCATCGAGGCCGCGGGCGCCCAACTCTCTTGGGGCGATAACGGCTTTCTCAACTACATCTCCGCGCCCACCACGCTCAAGCTGCCCGAGGGCGTGCGAGGCCGCGCCTTCAACCTTATGCCGCTGGGTCTCAACAAGCGTCGCGGCGTGGAGCGCTTCTGCGAGCTGCGCGGCATCGATAGGGAAGAGACCCTGTCCATTGGCGACGCGTCTTCCGATTTCCTCATGGCGGACGCCACGGGGCTGTTCTTCTTGGTCGAGAACGGCTTGAGGGACCCCGGCGCGCAGGCGTTCCTGGAGGGCCACGAGAACGCGTACGTGACGGACGGCCGCATCGTTACCGGTTGGATCAACGCTATGAGGGCGCTGCTCGCCGCCAAACAGTAGGGGTTCGCGCTGGATGAGAATCGCCGGCGCGGGCTCGTTCGTCCGGCAGGGTCTTTAAGCTAACGGAAAGGTCGTGCAAGAACAGATGCATACATTGGATGTGAAGGACATCTCGCTCAACGCGTTGCCCATCGGCGTGTTCGACTCGGGCCTGGGCGGACTTACCGTTGCTCGCGCCATCGCTCAGGCGCTGCCGCACGAGTCTATCTACTACGTGGGCGACACCAAGCGCTGCCCGTATGGTACGCGTTCGGAAGACCAGGTGCGCGCCTTCGCTATCCAGGCAGGGCGCTGGCTTGAGGCCCATGCGGTCAAGATCATGGTGATCGCCTGCAACACGGCGACCGCCGCCGCCCTGCCCCTTGCCCAGCAGCTGTTCAGCGTTCCGGTAATCGGCGTCATCGCGCCTGGCGCCCGCGCGGCAATCCATTCAACCCGCACGCGCAAGGTGGGCGTGCTGGCAACCGAGCTTACGGTGCGCTCCGGTGCCTACACCAGGGCGATTCACGCGTTGGACGCCGGCGTGGACGTGTACGGCTGCCCCGCTTCCAGTTTTGTCAACATTGTCGAGCGCGAGCTCGCCACGGGGGCGCACCTGCAAGAGCAGTGGCTTGAGAACGGCGATATCTTCGATACACCGGAGACCCGAGCGGAGGTGGCTCGTACCATCAAGCCGCTGGAGGACGCCGCTATCGATACCGTGGTGCTTGGTTGCACGCATTTTCCTCTGCTGGCCGGTCCCATTCGCAACGCGCTGGGTCCCGGGGTGCGCGTGGTATCCTCGGCCGAGGAGACCACCTACGAACTGGCGGACATCCTGCGTCGCCGCGATCAGCTGGCAACGGACGATGTGGTTCCAGAGCATCGCTTCGCCACCACGTCTGATAACATCGCGGAGTTCGCCGCCGCGGGCAGCTTCATCTTTGGCCAGCCCCTTCGCAGCATCGAGCATATCCCGCTGGAAGAGCTCGAGAGCCTGCCGGTTACCGCGGGCGCCGCCGGGAGGTCCTGCCAGGCGGGTTAGAAAAACCGTCCCGCGGTGCCCTGCGAGCGAGCGCGCCTCGTCGCTTCCATCATCAACCACGTCTACAGCTATTGGAGCTATACCATGGAACATATCGAAGTCGTTCGATCCGGCGGCCGCGCCGCCAACCAAATGCGCCCGGTTCGCCTGGAGCGCGACGTTATGAAGAACGCGCTGGGCTCGTGCATGGTCGAGTTTGGAGACACGCGCGTGCTGTGCGCCGCCACCATCGAGGAGGGCCTGCCTGCATGGCGTCGTGCCAGCCGTGCGGGTTGGGTGACCGCCGAGTACGCCATGCTGCCCGCCTCCACTAATCGCCGCACGCGTCGCGAGACCTCCGCGCGCAAGGGTCGTTCCATGGAGATCGAGCGCCTCATCGGGCGCAGCCTGCGCACCGTGGTGAACCTGCGCGCCCTGGGCGAGTACACGGTCACCGTGGACTGCGATGTCATCCAGGCAGATGGCGGTACCCGCACCGCCAGCATCACCGGCGCCTGGGTCGCCTTGCATGACGCCCTTATGGCGTGGGTCGATGCCGGAAAGATCGCCCGTCTGCCGCTCACCGGCCAGGTCGCCGCGGTGTCCATGGGCGTGGTCGATGGTGTCGAGCTGCTCGACCTTGATTATTCCGAGGATTCCAATGCGGAGGTCGATATGAACCTGGTCGCCACGGACTCCGGCGAGATTGTGGAGCTGCAGGGAACCGGTGAGCGCACCCCGTTCGACCGTGCGCGTCTTAACAACCTGCTCGACTTGGGCGATCTTGGCATTCAGCACCTTATCGCCCTGCAAAACGAGGTCACTGCGTTTAGGGACGAGTAGCACCCGCCGCGATTACCAGAAGGGAGCACACCGTGCTCGAGAAGATCAACATCGAAGAGCTCGATCCCAAGCGGACCATTGTGGTCGCTACGGGCAACATGCATAAGCTGACCGAGATCGAGGCCATTCTTTCCGGCGTGCTGCCGGATGTTCGCTTTGTCGCGCTGGGCCAGCTGGGCGACTTCGAGGATCCGGAGGAGAACGGAACCACGTTCTTGGAAAACGCCATTATCAAGGCTCAGGCTGCGGTCGAGGCAACCGGCCTTGCCGCCATCGCGGACGATTCCGGTTTGGTGGTCGATGCGCTTAACGGCGAGCCAGGCGTCTACTCCGCCCGTTACGCGGGCGTGCATGGCGATGACGCCGCCAACAACGCCAAGCTGCTGGCGAACATGGACGGCGTGGCCGATGCCGACCGCACGGCGCGATTCATGAGCGTGGTCGCGCTGATCGACGCCGAGGGCTTCGTGCTCACCGGCACCGGTTCGTGCGAGGGCGTGATAGGCCATAAGGGCCGTGGCGAGTTTGGTTTTGGCTATGACCCGCTCTTCCTGCCGCTGGACACCCCTGGCAAGACCATGGCAGAGCTTACGCCGGATGAGAAGAACGCTATCAGCCATAGGTTCCACGCGCTTTTGGACCTCTCGACCAAACTCTCCGCGGAGGCTAAGTAGATGCGCGCCGTGGTGCAGCGCGTCTCGTCCGCATCGGTGGCTATAGACGGCGAGACGGTGGGTCGGATCGGCCGTGGGTACCTGGTGCTGCTGGGCGTGGGTCACGGCGATACCAGGGCGGAGGCGGACAAGCTGTGGGGCAAGTTGGGCGGCCTTCGCATCAACGATGACGAGGACGGCAAGACCAACCTGTCGCTGGAGCAGGTGAAAGGCGAGGTTTTGGTGGTTTCGCAGTTCACGCTTTATGCGGATTGCCGTCGCGGCCGTCGCCCGTCCTTCACGGCGGCCGGCGCCCCGGAAGTCGCCAACGATCTCTACGAGTACTTTGTCTCGCTGGTACGTGCGGACGTCCCCCATGTGGCGTGCGGCCGTTTTGGTGCCGACATGAAGGTTTCGCTGGTCAACGATGGTCCCTTCACCATCATCCTCGACACCGACGAGCTCTAGCCTCGTCTCCAAGATACGCACTCCGCGGCGCTCCAGATTGTCCTCATTTGACGGATATCTGGGGCGCCTCTCCTATGAGTGACGCTCTGACGTGCAATTTTGCTAGTAGGCTGCTATACTGCTTCCGTTTAAACCTAAGTTGGGCGCATTATGCCCTTGTGGAGGCTAACAAGATGGAAGAGCTTGAAGTTAATCACGTGGACGAGATTCACCAGAAGCTGATCAACATGGTGGGGGAGCGAATCCGCGTCAAGGCCAATATGGGCCGCACCCGCGTGGTCGAGCGCATGGGCACCATCAAGACGGTTCATCCGTCCGTGTTCATTGTCGAGGTGGACGAGCGCCGCGGCCGCAAGTCCCGCCAGTCCTACCAGTACGTCGACGTGCTAACCGGTACCGTCGAGCTGTTTGATCCGGAGTCCGGCGAGCATATCTTTGTTCCCCTTGGAAACCAGCTGGAGGAGTAGGGCCATGGCTCCTCAGTTCATCCTGATTACCGCGCCGGGCAAGATTAACCTATACCTTGGTGTTCATCCCCATGGGACGGACGGGCAGGCAGAGGAGTCCGGCTACCATCGCGTGGATACGGTTATGACCGCGATCGACCTGGCGGATACCATCGCCATGGCGCCCCATGACGAGCTGTTGGTTCGCATGGTGCCCGAGGCGGATTTTCCCATGGAGCAGAACTCCGCCTACAAGGCGGCGGTCGCCATGGGCGAGGCGTTTGGTCGCGACCCCAACTTCGCGGTCTTAATCGACAAGCACATTCCCGTGCGCGCCGGCCTGGGCGGGCCGTCTGCGGACGCCGCCGCGGTCATCATGGGCCTGTGCCATTTCTGGAAGATCGACGCCACGGATCCGCGTATCGATGCCGTCGCGCGCTCCATTGGCTCTGATGTGGCGTTCTTCCTGTATGGCCCGCCGGCGTACCTATCCGGCAGAGGTGACGCGATGCAGGAAATGTACCGGCCGCTCACGGGAACGCCGCTGGCGCTGGTAAAGCCCATGAACGGCGGGGTGAGCGCGGCGGACGCCTACGCTGAGTTCGATACGGACCCGGTTGCGCCCGCGGATATAGAGTCCATGCTCCAGGCTATGCGCGACCATCGCGAGCAGGACATCTTTGCGAACATCCACAACAACCTGGGTGCGGCGGCGCTCAAGCTCTCGCCCGAGATGGCGGACATTCTCGAATGGCTCCGTGCGCAGGACAACGTCCGCGCCGTGGATGTATGCGGTTCGGGCTCGTGCCTCTTTGCGGTGTGCAACACGCAGATGGCGGCCGAGAAGATCGCGCTATCCGCGCTCAAGGACCACGGTTGGTGGGCCCAGGCCGCCAAGATGGAGAAGAGCGGGCCTTTTATCGCCGTCGGCTAAGCTGTATCCAGCTCCAGGGCTTGGAATGGGCAGCGCGATGATGTGGACGAAAAATATCTCTGGCATTTCTCGTCCGCCTTTGGTACTATAGTCGAGATAACGGGTTGTGGCTCAGTTTGGTAGAGCACTGCGTTCGGGACGCAGGGGTCGCTGGTTCAAATCCAGTCAACCCGACCATTGCATGATAAAGGGGTCAAGGCAATAGCTTTGGCCCCTTTTGCTATGTAGGTGAACTGATGCACGGCTTACCAAATGCTGATATTGATGCCCGTCAAGCGTGTAAAATATGGCGGTGTTGTCATTCGCAGCACAGGCGCGGTATACTCATTCGAGCTTTACAGGCACGGCCAACGTTGGCCGGATCGCGCAAAGGCGGCGATTTTCCGATGCGCCTCGCATCGACTCTACGTATTTGGAGGAAGTAACATGCGACTTGGTCCTATGGAGCTCGTAGTCATCCTGGTTGTGGTCCTGCTTATCTTTGGTCCCAAGAACCTTCCAAAGCTCGGCAAGGCTTTTGGCTCTACCGTCAAGAACATCCGTGAGGGCATGGAGGGTGACGACAAGGCCGAGGAGGTCGAATCCGAGACCGTGGTCGAGGATGAGGACGATGCGGAGATTCGCGAGCTTGAGGCAAAGCTTGCCGCCGCTAAGGCCAAGAAGGAAGATAGCGCTCAGCACGCTGAGTAAACGCTTCTCTCACAAGGGGAGAGCGGCGACCGGTTTCCCCTGGTAGGGTCGACCGGTCGCTTTTGTTGTTTGGAGTACCGTTGGCGAAAGGCTCGCTGCACCGCAGCGCCGCCGACAGATGTAGCAAGGAGTTCTGCGCATGGACGCAAGCCAGATCGTACTGACCGCAGAGGGCCGCAAGAAGCTCATGGATGAGCTTGCGTGGCGCGAGGGCGAGAAGAGCCGTGAGATCGTCGAGCACATCAAGGAGGCGCGCGCATTCGGCGACCTTTCCGAGAACGCTGAGTACGACGCCGCCAAGGAAGAGCAGGCCAAGAACGCCGCTCGTATCGCCGAGATCCAGGCTATCCTCGCAAACGCCAAGGATGCCGAGAGCGGCGAGTTCGGTCTGACCGTTTCCATTGGCAGCACCGTTTCCCTGGTTGATGGTGACGGCGTCGCTACCGAGGTCACCCTGGTCGGTACTACCGAGACCAACTCTCTCGAGCACAAGATTTCCAACGAGTCCCCGGTCGGCCGCGCCATCATCGGTCACGGCGAGGGCGAGACCGTCGAGATCATCACCCCGTCTGGCAAGCGCCGCGTATACACCATCACCAAGATCACGCGCTAGGCTTTCGGTCCCGCGCACAGGTAACAGTTCGCTCCCTGGGACCGTCAGGCCTCAGGGGGCGTTTTATTGTAAAAGGAGAGAACATGGCTGAGAACCAGTCCGTCGATGCAGCCGCACAGGACGTTTCGACGCTGAACGATGAGCGCGCCCGCCGCCTCGCCGATCGCGCCGCGCTGTACGCCGCCGGCAAGAATCCCTATCCCGAGCATTCCGACGTCACCGACCATGCCGCCGACCTGCTTGAGCGCTATGCCGGCTTGGCAAACGAGGAAGCCGGCGCCGAGACCGTCACCGTGGGCGGCCGTATCGTCGCCAAGCGCGGCCAGGGCAAGATCATGTTCCTGGTCCTTCGCGACCCCTCCGCGGACATCCAGCTGTTCTGCCGCGTGAACGATGTCGAGGAAGCTTCCTGGGAGGTCTTGAAGGAGCTCGACCTGGGCGATATCGTCCAGGCGACCGGCGTTGTGGTCCGCACCAAGCGCGGCGAGCTCTCCGTTGCTCCCCGTACCGCCAAACTGCTTTCCAAGGCCGTTCGCCCGCTGCCCGAGAAGTTCCACGGCCTCTCCGACAAGGAGACCCGTTATCGTCAGCGCTATGTCGACCTTATCGTGAACGAGGACGTTCGCGAGACCTTCCGCAAGCGCTCCGCGATCATCTCCACGTTCCGCCGCTACATGGAGGATAACGGCTACATGGAGGTCGAGACCCCCATCCTGCAGACCATCCAGGGCGGCGCCACCGCCAAGCCGTTCATCACCCACTTCAACGCGCTCAACCAGGAGAACTACCTGCGTATCGCCACCGAGCTGCACCTCAAGCGTCTGCTGGTGGGCGGCTACGAGCGCGTCTTCGAGATCGGCCGCATCTTCCGTAACGAGGGCATGGACCTCACGCACAACCCCGAGTTCACCACTATGGAGGCCTACCGCGCCTACTCCGATCTCGAGGGTATGAAGGAGCTCGCCGAGGGCGTTATCAAGGCCGCTGCGCATGCCGTCGGCCTGGAGGGCGTCATCGAGTACCAGGGTCAGCAGATCGATTTGTTCTCCAACTGGGAGAGCCGTCCCATGACCTCCATCGTCTCCGACGTCCTGGGTCGCGAGGTCACGCTCGACACCCCGGTCGAGGAGCTGCGCGCCGCCTGCGCCGAGCGCGGTATCGAGACCAAGCCCGAGTGGACCGCCGGCAAGCTGGTCGCCGAGCTCTATGACGAGCTGGGCGAGGACACCATCGTGAACCCCACCTTTGTATGCGACTATCCCGTCGAGGTGTCGCCTTTGGCCAAGCGCAACGAGGATGACCCGCGTCTGACCCATCGCTTCGAGCTGGTGATCGCCGGCCACGAGTACGCCAACGCGTTCTCCGAGCTCAACGATCCGGTCGACCAGGCCGAGCGCTTCGCCGCCCAGATGGTCGAGAAGGCCGGCGGCGATGACGAGGCCATGGAGTACGATGAGGACTACGTGCGCGCCCTCGAGTACGGCATGCCTCCGGCGGGCGGTATCGGTATCGGCATCGACCGCGTGGTCATGCTGCTTACCAACTCCACGTCCATCCGCGATGTCCTTCTGTTCCCGCACATGAAGCCGGAGAAGGGCTCCAAGAACGGCGCCGCCGCCGCTAAGGCCGCTCAGGACGCCGAGGTTGCCGCCGCTTCGCCCTTTGTTGCCCCCAAGAAGCCCACGCTCGATTACGGCAAGCTCGCCATCGAGCCGCTGTTCGCAGACTTCGTCGATTTCGATACGTTTGCCAAGAGCGATTTCCGCGCCGTCAAGGTCAAGGCGTGCGAGCCCGTGAAGAAGAGCAAGAAGCTGCTGAACTTCACGCTGGACGACGGCACGGGCACCGACCGCACCATCCTCTCCGGCATCCATGATTACTATGAGCCCGAGGACCTGGTCGGCAAGACGTTGATCGCCATCACCAACCTGCCTCCGCGCAAGATGATGGGTATCGATTCGTGCGGCATGATCATCTCCGCGGTTCACGCCGAGAACGTCGCCGAGGGCGAGGAGCCCGAGGAACGCCTGAACGTGCTGATCGTGGATGGCTCCATCCCCGCGGGTGCCAAGCTGTACTAACGCCAGCTTCGCGGCGGAAAGCCTCACGCGCCTCGAGCGTACATCAATATGAGAACGGCGAGCCACTCCGTGCGGGTGGCTCGCCGTTTTGCTGTTATGGAGCAGTGCAGCAAGTCATGAGCTCCAGCGCTCTTTCTGGTTTAATGCACGCTTCTGGGAATGTGGCAATAAGGCCTTCATCATACGTAACTATGTAATCCGCTCGAGCGCTTTCCGCAGTAGCTAAAATCAGGTTGTCTTCAAAATCACCAAACTGATTCCTCAGCATGCGAGCCATCGTGCACTCGGCGATACTGAGAGGTGAAGGCGTTGCTATTTCTAGGATGAATTCGACGCATGCCCAGGCTGCTGGGGTATAGGATGTCGAGCTCTTTTGATCGATGGCATCAAGCCTCCGGAAGCGTCGAGGTATCAAATAGAACAAATCCTTCAGCGTTGCGGGGGAGACAAGTAGAGGCTGGTCTTCCTCCACTGCTCGTTGAAAAAGCTGTTTGCACTCTTCGAACGTAGGGTCTTCTCGCAAGAAGTAGTTCATCCATACGTTGGTGTCTATGAGAAAGAGCGGCGGCCTATCGAGCGAGTGCATCATCCCTCCATCTCGTCGAGCATCTCATCATACATTTCATCGCGAATTTCTCTCCAGGTTTTTCCTCCGAGGAGGTTGCGCGTTGGACCCTTGTAGCCGCATTGTTGGGCGACGGTAATTGCCAACCCAACGTTTTTCTCTATAAGGGCAAGTTTGCGGAGTTTTTCCTCGGAGGGAGCGTCTGCTTGGGTTTCCGCCATGAAAGGTGGGACATCCTGATGGTTGCACGCGTAGCTCCATAGTGCGCGCACAGCCTGACTGGGCGTAAAGCCCTTGCGGGCAAGCACCGCGTCACCCTGCTCTTTGAGCGAGCGGCTCAGCCGGGTGTTCATTTGAACCGTTGCTTCCATTAGATCCTCCTATGATGCTATACGTATAGCTTACTATACCCATTTTTGAGGCGGACTCAATTAAGTGATATTGCATTTCGGTTTACAGTGTGAACATGAATAGAATCATCGTCCAAAGGCATATCAAAGTGCCGTTCCCTGCTGTTTTTGGAACTGCCAGCGTATTGACACGGCTCGTCTCTAGAATCTTTGGGAATATATAGCGTGTATGCAAAAGACAGTTCCACAATGCTCCAAGGAGGACAGCACATGGAATACAAGATCGCTGGATACAAGCCCGAGAAACTGTTTCATTTCTTTGAGGACATCGCCGCTATTCCGCGCGAATCCCGTGATGAGAAGGCCATCAGCGACTTTTTGGTAGCTTTTGCCAAGGAGCGCGGCCTGTGGGTGTACCAGGACGATGTATACAACGTCATCATCAAGAAGCCCGCGAGCGCCGGCGCCGAGGGTGCCCCCGCCGTCATGATGCAGGGCCACATCGATATGGTCTGCGATAAGCTGGCGGGCGTTGAACACGACTTCAAGACCCAGGGTATCGACCTGGTGGTGAAGGACGGCGTGCTGAGCGCCAACGGTACCACCCTGGGCGCGGATAACGGCGTCGCCGTGGCGCTGATGCTCACTATTTTGGACGATGACTCGCTGGTTCACCCCGCCCTTGAATGCGTGTTCACCACGGATGAGGAGACCGGCCTGGTTGGAGCCGAGACCCTGGACAAGTCCCAGATCGACGCGCGCATCATGATCAACCTGGACTCTGAGGAAGAGGGCGTGGCGACCGTCAGCTGCGCCGGCGGCGTTGTGGCGACCTATACGCGCCCCGTCACCCGCGAGCACAAGGCCGGCAGCACCCTTACCCTTGAGATCTCCGGGCTTTTGGGCGGGCATTCCGGTGCGGACATCCACCTGGAGCGCGGCAACGGCAACCTGCTGATGGCCCGCATGGTCGAGCGCCTTATGGCTGCCGGCGACCCCGCGCTGGTGACCTTCAACGGCGGCACCAAGGACAACGCCATCAACCGCGAGTGCAAGGCCGTCTTGGTTTACCCCGACCACGCCGCCGCGGAGGCGGGCGCCGCCATCGCAGCCAGCATCGTTAAAGACATTAAGGTTGAGCTGGAGGTGTTTGACCCGGGCTTCGCCTGCGCTATCGCGGTCGAGGACGGTGTTGAGGTTGACGCTATGAGCAAGGATGATGCCCTTGCGCTGGTTCGCGCTCTGCGCCTTGCCCCCAACGGCGTGATGCGTCGCAACGTCGCGGCGGACGGCTCCGTCGAGGTTTCCTCCAACATCGGCGTGGTCGCCGTCACCGATGACCAGATCAAGATCTTGCTGTCGCCCCGCTCGTCCATCAAATCATTGCAGGACGATGTGAAGGACCGCATCGCCACGCTTGCGGAGGTCCTGGGCTTTGACGTGATCTTTGAGTACGAGTATCCGGGTTGGAGCTACGTGGAGCACTCGCCCGTGCGCGAGGTCTTCCAGGAGAGCTACCGCGAGCTGTTTGGCACCGAGCTGCGTATCGAGTCCATCCATGCCGGCCTTGAGTGCGGCCTGTTCGCCGATGCGCTGCCCGGTCTGGATGCCATCGCCGTGGGCCCGCAGCTCTATGACGTCCACACGCCCGATGAGCATATGGAGCTGGCATCTTTCGAGCGCTTCTACGTGCTGCTGGTCGATGCGCTGCGCCGCCTGGCACAGTAGGGGACTTATCGGGTCTTCACTTTATAGCTCTTGATAAAGGCGCTGCCGCGATATGCGACGGCGCCTATTTCACCCTTTTTCACGCTATGGCGGCGCATGCGAAGTGCAAAAGGTTGATTTTCGAGGTCAACGAAACACTTTAGCCTAGATGGCGTTTCAGCACTTAAGCGAACATGCGAAGGGGGCCGCGAGGCCCCCTATCTTTCAGGGTTCGCCCTGCTGT